>Ga0137308_101248_pt1 | contig 27263 bp, 26 predicted proteins | sample Inofrocosms_June_FD_97181 | JGI IMG/M metagenome (GOLD analysis project Ga0137308, IMG submission 97181) | Mouse cecal microbial communities from Vienna, Austria - N-Acetylneuraminic and N-Acetylglucosamine D2O microcosms_June | ecosystem: Host-associated > Mammals > Digestive system > Large...
TGTCGCCTAATGAGCAAACTGGTAAAAGTAAGAAGTTAGTTATTTTATGTGTGGTTGTTATTGTAGCTCTTCTTGCAGTAATTGTAATCTTGATGTCAAGGGGGAAGGAAAAAGAAGAAGATCCTAAGCGTAATGTGGTAGTAACGAAGGATAATGCAGAAGAAGTTATTGAGGATATGCTGAATGAGGATTATGTAGAACCAGGATATTATAGTGCGTCTATGAGTACTACATGGTACTTCGCAACCGGAGATGCAGTGTCTGAGGATGCTTATGTTGAAAATGTGCCAGAGAATACGAATGATGTCTACTTTGATTTAGTTTTGGCAGAAGATGAAGAAGAGGTGTTACTGAAGTCGCCGGTTATTCCGAGGGGGAGTGAGTTGAAAGATATCTCGCTTGATAAATCACTTTCGGCAGGTACATATGATTGTGTTATGATTTATCATCTGGTAGATGAGGAGCAGAACACTGTTAGTACGCTTCGGGTAGGAGTCACGGTTGTGGTAGAAGGATGATTGTAAAACGGGTAGCAATCGTGTGATAAACACGTTGTGATACAAAAAATCAAAATTTAAGGAGGAAAAGAATTATGCAAAATTTAAAAATGAAAAAAGGGTTAGCAGCAACGCTTGCAACAACTATGGTCATTGGTAGTTCATTCACTGCTTTTGCAGCAGATGTGAACTCTGGTGGAACAGATGGAACAGGGACATCAAATGGTCACTTGGAGAAAAAAGTAGTAAATGTAGTGTTGCCGACTGAGAGTGAGGCACAGGCAAATCCATTTAATTATCTCGTTGATCCAGAAGATTTGATTGCTACAGGTAAAGATAAGGATGGAAATCAAGTAACCAAGAATGCTGATCGTGTGTATTTTAAGAATAAGGCTTCCGATGGGCAGATTTCATATTCATCGAGTAGTGATCTTCTTAAAGTAACAAATAAAAGCAGTGTTGGTGTTAAGCTGACAGTTAAAACTGAAGTGGAGAGTCAGAGCACGGATATTGCATTGGCTGATGCGAAGGCTGATGTTGCGAGTGCAGAGAATGCGCTTCTTTATCTTGGTCTTAAGGTTGGAACTGATGAGGAAGTAATCAAAACAACAGGAGTAAGCAAAGAAGTGACACTTGATGGAGTAGCAGATAACTTTGAAGTAAAAGCAAACGATACGGGTGGTGGATACTCGTATGCAGTGAAAGCTAGTGCTACCGAAGATTCATGGGAAAATACAACATTTGGTTTGACTGGAAGCTGTAGTAATAAGGATATTACAACTGGAGCTACAGCGCCTAAGATAAAAGTTACATGGAGTTGGATAGATCCTAGTGCAAATGCAGCGCCGTCTGCAGGTCAGAATACATATCAAGCGACTCAAGGAACACAGACTGTTATTGATATTAATTTAGGTACTGGAAGTTTGGCGGCTCAATCAATTAAGTCAGTTTCCTTCCAAAAACCAGATGGTAGTACACAGGTAATACCTGAAGCAAATTACACATTTGCTAATGGAAGATTAACATTACCATTAGCATCAACGGATGCAGTTTTTGGTGGTACTTTAACTTCAAGGGTATTTACAATTACTTTTGATAATGATGCAGTGATTACAGTAACGGTTACACGGTAAGTTCTTTAGTTAAGTGAAAAGTATAATTTTAAATAGTTAGAAGAATTAGCACATGCAAGAGGGAGTAATCGAAGATATTCTCTCTTGCATGTTATTCTGGAATAGTTGGAATATTAACTTTTTATCTATAAATAGTATAATCCACACTAATTACCGAACATTTTCGCGCAGGATAAATTTTCAGCTCGCAAGACGGAGGAATGAGGCGTAGCGGTGGCTACGTCGATTGACGGCGCTATGTGCCAGTGGCACATGTCCAGCGCAGGCTGTAACCGAGTGCAGACCAACGCGGCAGATGGGAATTTAAACCAGTGAAATGTACGGTTAATTAGTGTGGGTTATACTAGTACACCGAATAATAAGTAACCAGCCATATAACTTGCCTGATTTTCCATCTGCGTCGTTGTTGTCAATCGGCGTAGCGCCCACTACGCCTCATTCCTCCGCCTTGCATATGAAAAATCATTCTGCGTTATATGGCTAGGAACTTATTTTTCGGTGTACTAGTACAGCGTTGCATTAATATTCGAGTAATATGCACCTGCCTTTTGCGCCACCGCTTCGTTGTTGTCAGTCAACAATGCCACCGCATTGCCTCCTTCCTCCGCCTTGTGCTGACACAAAATCTAGTCACCTATTACTTCGGAATTAATGCAATGATGTACTAGTCGATTTCAAATAATTGTTTTAAATAACCCTTTTTCTGCAGATTGGTCTGCGCTTGCTGTCTTTGTATGTTTCCAGTGAATTGTAGGTCATATGCCTTTTTGACTGTGTAATGATATGTAGTGACACTGGATTTTTTCGATTATATGTGTTCCATTTCGTCAACTGTTAGAAAATAGTGATTAAATACGAGTAAATGTAAACGTGGAAAGTTGCTTTCAAAAGAAGGTCAAGATAAAATTGTATAAAAGTAAAAAGAAGTTTGAACAAAAAAGGTGGTTTCTAAGATGGACAAAAATGATACAGTAGAAGTATCCATTGTTTGTATTACATATAATCATGCAAAATTTATTAAAAAGGCAATAGATGGATTTTTAAAACAAAAAACAAATTTTAAATATGAAATTATTATTCATGATGATTTGTCTACAGATGGAACAAGAGAAATTTTGTTGGATTATCAAAAGAAATATCCAGATAAAATAAGACTTCTATTAGAAGATGAAAATCAATTTTCGAAAGACGTGAGAATTTTATTAGCTTTATGTTTGCCAGCGGTAAAGGGGAGATATGTAGCGGTATCAGATGGAGATGATGAGTGGGTTTATGATAAAAAGCTTTTGGAACAATATGAATTTATGCAAAACAATCCGGATGTTTCAATGTGTATTCATAATGCAGTCAGATGTAATATGCAGACAGGAGAAGAAGTAAATCAGATTGAAGGAATAATAGAAGACAGAATGCTTACGATGGATGAAGTTATATTGGGAACCAGAGGAAGCATACCGGTAACCTCTATTTTTTTTCGATCAAAATATATTCCGGGAATTCCAGATTACTGTTTTCGTGCACCGGTAGGAGATGAGCCTTTAATGACATATTATGCATGTAAAGGGGGAATATATTATATGAATAAGATATGGGCAAAGCGTAATTATATGCATGAAGGCTCATGGAATTTTAGAATGCAAAATATATCTTTGCGTTTAGATTATATAAAGAAATATTTGATATATTTAGAAGAATTAAATTGCTATTCAAATATGCAATTTAATAATCATATCCGAGAAAAGATATATAGGATGTGCTCTTGGGAGGTTGAATTATTATTACCACAATATGTAAGAAAGATGGAATTAAGAGATATAATTAATAGGATAGAAGAAGAAACAAAAAATCAGGTTGACGATTTGTTAGAGGATTTATATGAAGAGAAAAAATATCGATGTATTGATTATTTGCATAAAGAAATCGTAAGATTTATTACAAAATGTTATGAAGAAAAAGGGAATCTTTTTCTTTATGGAACTGGAAGAACTGCGAAAGAGTTTGCAGAAAAATTAGAATATATGAAAATCCCATTTGAGGGATTTGTTGTATCAGAGGATTTCATAAAAGAAGAAGATTTTATGGATCATAAAGTGGAAGAAATAGAAGAGATAAGTAGAGAAAAGAGTTTCTTGTGGTTAACCTTAGATGAAAAGAATACACGACAGGTTTTGCATAATCTAAGAAGAATGAAATTTAAGAATATTTTATATACAATGAGATATGAGAACATAATTAAAGTGATTTGTGAAACTATGTTGTAGAGAAAAGGAGGGATTGGGATGAAAATATGTGAAAGAGGTTTGAATTTTATACAGATAATAGATGCTTATGGAACAGTTCGCATTTGTGGATGGATGTATAATAGCAACATAGGGAGTTTGTTAGACGATGAATTATATACTATTTATCATAGTTCTGCTGCAGATAAAGTAAGGAAACCTTTATTGGAGCAGACATATGAAAACTGTCCTATTGGCAATTGTCCATATAGGGCTAATGAGATTATAAATGAGAAAACTATTGAAATTGAGAATATCCCTAATCTCCCTAATTCACTTTATTTGGCATATGAAGGGAGATGTAACTATAATTGTACCTGTTGTACAAGTCACACTAATATGGAAATGGTGAAAAAATATGGTAAAGATTTTGAAAACAATTATGAGATAATAGAAAAAAAATTGTTAAAAGTTTTACCATATATTAAGATACTTGGTGCACATGGGCGCGGTGAATTATTTGCTTCGCCTAGAATACTTAATTTATTGTCAAAATGGAAACCAGTAGCACCGATTGATGAAATAGAAGTGAGATTGGAAACCAATGGATCATTGTTTGATAAACAGCATTGGAAAAAGATAGAAAATTTGGGGAATTATAATTTAAAAGTAGCAATTACAGTTATGAGTTTTTCCGAACCGGTATATCAGTATTTGTCGGGGGTAAAATACCCAATAAATAAATTGATTGATAACTTACACTTTGTAAGAACATTGCGAGAGCAAAATATTATTAATGAATTTGAGATAGCCACTGTATTGCAAGAACAAAATTTCCGTGAAATGCCGATGTTTGCAAAGAGATGTATTGAAGAGTTTAAGGCGGATCGTGTGCGTATTAGACCTATTGTACCTGGAGGGCGTTTGAATCAGTATGATCAGTGGTTTATGAATGTTAGGAATCCAGAACATCCTTATTATTATGAATATAAAAGGGTTATGTCGGATAAAATATTTCAGCATCCTAAAGTCTATTTATGGGTGGGAGATATGGATGATGAAAGAATTAAGTTAGAAGAATTAGTTGAAGGTAAGGTAAAGCGGTTGTATAAGGACTTTAACAGTGAGCGAAAAGTCACGGATATTTTATTTTCGATGATGACAATGGAAGCATTTCCGCAAAAATTTAAAAAGTATATGATTAACCATAAGTTTAAAAATAGTGCAATTTGGGGTGTTGGGAAAATCGGAAAAGTTTTTTTAAATATGATTGAGTTGCATTCGTCATATATTCAAAAAGTATTTGATGAAAAATTATGTGGTTCAAGATATCAAGGTATGTTAATAGAGAAAATAGATTCCCAAATAATAGAGGGACTAGATGTAATTATTATTACATCAGTTAAATATCAAGAAGAGATGAAAGCTGCGTTGACAAGTTTTAGCGGACAGATTGTTTTGTTAGAAGAACTTATAAATGACGTAAACAGATTATAAAAGAGGATTATAGATGAGAGAAGAAGAGCTTTGTTTAAGTTTTTCATATGCTTACATTAACGAAGAATATTTATATGCAGTAAATTCTAAGCATAATATTTTTTTTAGAGCAGATAGGATCAACAATTACAGAACAGAAATTTTAGGGATATTAGATGGTTTTAGGCATCTTTGTACATTTTTTCAAATTGCTCTTATGAGATCATAAGATACGACTTGGAATCAAAAAAATTTTTTCATTATTTTTCAAATGAGCATAAAGAAATTTTTGATAAAGTGCATGCGGTATGCCGGATTAAAAATGATGTATGGATTTTGAGGGATATATTTGAAAAAATATTATGTGTTTTTTCATTAGAGAATAATTCTTATAGTTTTTTTGAATTAAATATAAGTGAACTTTTAGAACATGTAAATAGTAAAAATAAAAAGCAGCTTGTAAGAGAAAAGGTATGTTTAGTTAATCAAAAAATATGGCGGTGTATCTCTGGAACAAATTATATATATAGCATTGATGTGAGTACAAAATTATTAAGATTTTATAGGATACCTTTAGATATAGATTTTTTTGCAATTAATTATGACGGAACATATTTTTATTTGATATCCTCATTTGGAGATTGGGTAATTCAATGGGATGAAAAAAAGGGGGTTATAGATAAGAAAAATATAAATTATGGTAAGAAGGTGTATCATGCTTTTAGAAATATTTTATGTATAAGAGATATGTACATATTGTTGCCATTTTTTTATGATAAGATGGAAATATTAAATGAAAAGAAAGAGAATGGTATAAAGTGTGAGTTTCCAGCTCAGTTTAGGAGAATTTATGATAAAAGGGGATTGTTTTTTAATTATTTTCAAGATAATGAAAGGGTATTGTTATTTCCATTTGCCGGAAATGGATTAATAGAGATTGATTCGCAGACTTTGAAGACAAAGTATTTTTCTATTTGTATTTCCAGAAAAGAGTATATGAAAGTCCAAATAGCTGAATATCAAAATTTGATTGAAAGTAGTATAAGTTCTTTGGATGATTATATAGGGTTATTAGTTGAAAATAAGTTTAATGAAAAAGTCTCATATAGTAATAAACAAAGAATAGGAAAAAGGATTATTCGGAAAGTGAAATAGAAAGTATGGAAGAGAAAAGTATATTTGTTACACGTCCTTCAATGCCACCATATACTGAATATATAGAAGCAATCAAATCACTTTGGGAAAGTCATAAGATTACCAATATGGGGATTTATCATAGGGAGTTAGAAAAGAAACTGAAAGAATATCTTGAAGTGCCGAAAGTTTCATTAATGGTTAATGGGCATATGGCTTTGGAATTAACAATTCAAGCTATGAGATTTCCGGCAGGAAGTGAAGTAATTACGACACCTTTTACATTTGTATCAACAACACACGCAATAGTTAGAAATAATTTGAAGCCTGTTTTTTGTGATGTAAAAGAAGATGATGGTACTTTGGACGAAAAGAAAATAGAGGATTTAATTAGTAAAAAAACAGTAGCTATTATTCCGGTGCATGTTTATGGTCATATATGTAATGTAAGAGCTATTGATGATATTGCAAGAAAGCATGGGTTAAAAGTAATATATGATGCGGCGCATTCTTTTGGAGAAAGATATGAGAATATTGGAATAGGAAATTTTGGAGATGCATCTGTATTTAGCTTTCATGCTACAAAGATTTTTAATACTATTGAAGGAGGGGCGGTCACATTTTCAGACACTAAATTATATGAGAATTTATATGATTTGAAAAATTTTGGGATACAGGGAGAAGAGCATGTTGCAAGTGTTGGTGCTAATGCAAAGTTGAATGAATTTTGTGCAATTATGGGGTTATGTAATTTACAATATATAGATTTAGAAATAGAAAAAAGAAAAAAAAGATATGATTTTTATATAGAACTATTATCCGATATAAAAGGAATTAGAATTTTTCGACATTTTGATGGAATAAGTTATAATTATGCTTATTTTCCGATTCTTGTTGAGAAGGAAGAATTTGGTAGAACACGTGATGAAATATATGATAAATTACGCGAATGCAATATTTATAGCCGCAAATATTTTTATCCTTTAACGGTAGAACAGGAATGTTACAGAAATCAATTTGTTACAATTGAATTGCGCAATGCAAAAAAGTTGTCAATGCAGATATTAACATTGCCATTATATGCAGATATTGAATTTCATCAGATTGAAAGAATTTGTATGCTAATACGTAATTGTAGTATAAATTCATAAGATTTTAATAACGTAATAAATTATCAATGTGTCCAGTGTATAAAGAAAAAGATTTTATAGGAGATGATATGAGATTAGGAATTATGCAACCTTATTTCTTCCCATATATAGGTTATTGGCAATTGATAGAAAGCGTAGACAAATATGTGGTATACGATGATGTGAATTATATTAAAGGTGGATGGATTAATCGTAATCAGATATTGTTTAATGGGAAAAAACAATATTTTGGAATACGACTTTGTCATGCAAGCCCCAATAAATTAATAAATGAAATAAATATATTAGATGATCCGATATATCGATATAAGATGATACGTTCATTAGAAAATGCGTATAAGAATGCCCCTGTTTTTAATCGGTGTATGTCGGTATTAGAATCTATATTATTATCAAAAGAAACTAATTTGGCGATGTTTTTGTATAATCAAATTAAAGTAATTTGTGAATATTTACATATTGATACTTCAATTATATTATCTTCTCAGATAAAAAAAGATAATCATTTAAGAGGACAGGATAAAGTTATTCATATTTGTAAAATAATAGGGGCGGACAAATACTATAATGCGATAGGTGGGAAAAATTTATACCAGAAGGAAGTTTTTGATAAAAATAACATTCAATTGTACTTTTTAAAAACTCATTCAATTAAGTATAAGCAATATAAACAAAAGAGTTTTATTGATAACTTATCGATTATTGATATAATGATGAACCTAGAAGTTAATGAAATTGAACAATTAATGAAAGGATATGATTTAGAATGATTAAGCTATTCTCGCCTGTTTTCTATGTAGATGAATGCATGGAGGGTATAAAAGAATGTTTGGAAAGTGGATGGACTGGATTAGGAAGAAAAACAAGTGAATTTGAAAAAAAATGGGGAGAATATACAGGATATGAGAAGTCAATTTTTTTAAATTCGGCAACAGCAGGGTTGGAATTGGCATTTCAGAGTTTAAAAGAACTGTATGGATGGCGCGGGGGAGATGAAATAATATCATCCCCTATAACTTTTGTATCAACAAATCATGCAATTGTGTCTGCTGGATTCAAACCAATTTTTGCGGATGTAAATGATACGCTTTGTCTTGATACACAGTCAGTGAAAGATAGGATAACCTCTAAAACAAAAGCGGTTATATTTGTTGGAATAGGAGGTAATACTGGAGACATCATAGAAATTGCTAAAATTTGCAAAGAAAATAATTTGAAGTTGATTTTGGATGCAGCCCATATGTCTGGAACCAAAATAAAGGGAGAAAATTTGGAAAAATTAGTCGATATTTCGATTTATTCATTTCAATCAACCAAAGTATTACCTACGGCAGACGCGGGAATGGTTTGCTGTCATGATGAAGATTTAGAAAAAAAAATAAGAACGAAGGCTTGGGTGGGGATGGATAAGACGCGTACTCCTTGGTCTGAAAAGAACACACAGAGATGGTATTATGATATAGTAGATTTTGGGGGAAGTTATTATGGAAATGACATTATGGCTGCGATTGCATTAGCACAATTTAAACATTTAGAATCAGATATAGAATTGAGACATGAGATAGCAGCAAACTATAAAGAAAAATTGATGAATTGTAACAAAGTTAAATTTATTCGAGTTCCGGAAAATTGTTATTCTGCACAGTGGTTATTTCAGATTATTGTTCCAAAAAGAGACGAACTTATGAAGTTTTTAGAATCCAAGGAAATTTTTGCAGGATTGCATTATCTTAATAATACTCAATACAAGCAATATTCTTATGCTAAAAATACTTGTCCAAATGCGGATTATTATAGCAAGCATATAGTATCTTTACCGTTCCATTTGCGGTTAACAGAAAAGGATATCGAAATAGTTGCTGAAAATATTATTAGATTTTGTGAGGATTATATAAGTGACAATGCATGAGGAAAAGGTCAGACAATTAAAGAAAAGAATGCTTCAAGTATGTTTCAAAAATCAGCAGGGATATTTGCCGAGTTCTTTTTCTATTCTTGATATCTTGGTTTTATTGTATTATGAAGTGATGCAATGTGATGTTCAAAAAATGTATATAGATGAGTTTATCCTGAGTAAAGGGCATGCGGCATTAGCGTTATATGCTATTTTAGAGGATAAAAATATCTTAAAGAAAAACGAATTGGAAAAGTGGGGAAAATATAATTCACAGTTATGTTTAATGGCAGAAAGAAAAATACCAGGAATTTTGTTTTCGACGGGTTCGTTAGGACATGGTCTTCCAGAAGCAGTAGGATTAGCCTATGCAAAGAAAATTCATAAAGAAAAAGGAAGAGTGTTTGTGCTGATTGGTGACGGTGAATTAGAAGAAGGAAGTAATTGGGAAGCTTTTCTGGCGGCTATTAAAATGAAACTGGATAATTTAGTTTGTATTATTGATCATAATAGAAGTTCTGGTTCTTCAATATTGGAAAAATGGGAAAAGTTTCAAAGATTTAAAATGCTAGAGTGTTATGTTGAAAAGGTAAATGGTCATGATGAGTGTTTGCTTCGGAAAGTATTAAACAAAAATAAGGATAGGATAGTGGTAATCATTGCAGATACAGTAAAGGGGAAAGGTTGTTCTGCAATGGAATTAAATCCGGCACTTTGGCATTCAAAGGCTCCAAATGAGCAGGAATATCTATTCATGCTAGAGGAGGTTCAATAAGTGTTTAAACGTTTTGCAGAGGAAATGAAAACTATTTTAAAAGAAAATGAAGAAAGCATTTTGATTTTAATGGGAATTGCAAGGTATACATTTAAAGAAAGCAAGGCTTATTATTCTCAAAGAGTTATTGATGTGGGAATCATGGAGCCTGCAGCAGTTGGAATAGCCGCAGGAATGGCATCAAAGGGGTTAATTCCATTTTTATATACATGGGCGCCGTTTCTTATTGAACGGGCATATGAACAATTAAAACTTGATTTTGGATGTCAGGAATTAGGAGGTAATTTTATAGGAAATGGTGCGTCATATGATCTGACTTCGTATGGAAATTCTCATTATTGTCCTTCTGATGTGCCGATATTAAAACAAATCAAAAATATGCAGATTGTAGTACCAGGCACTGCAGATGAGTTTGCGGTTTTGTTTAAGGAAGCGTATAATAATGGTCGTCCTACTTACTATAGATTATCTGAAAATATGAATGATGAAAGTAATAGAGTAGAATTTGGGAAGGCAAATATAATAAAAAAAGGAGAGCGTGCTACGATTATTGTTGTTGGCCCAATGTTAAATTATATATTACCGGTTATGAAAGAATATGATGTTACAATTATTTATTATACGACAATTGTTCCATTTGATAAGACAACGTTACAAAAGAATATTTCAGGGAATCGCATTATGATAGTGGAACCTTACCATAAAGGTGCAATATTAGATGAAATTATAGATGCACTGTCAGAGCATTACTTAAAAATAGAAATGGTTGGCTTTGATATAAATAGTGTGTGCAATTTGGGTGAATATTTCGAGAATGTATCAGATTGGGGTTTTGATCAAAATACGGTTAAAAGGAAGTTGGAAAAATTGTTAGAAGAATAACATTGAGCTGTTGGAGGAATAGGAGACTTTTTATGATAGAGGATTTGGCACTAATAATGGATTGTAACCTTTTAAACAAAAGAAAAAATATAATTTGTGGTTCGCGGGATTATGTTAGAAAAGCAGCTAAATTATTGGTGCGAGCAAGATTTAAAATTGAAAAGATATATTGTGACGATGAAATAAGAGATTCTGAGCTAAAAGGAATAGAAAGAGTGTCATTTTCGGATGGGTTTTCTTTAAAAGGAATACAAAAATATAATATTATTTATGCAGAAAGCGATCAAGAATTATTGGATCAGAATTTGAAACAAATGCGTTTTGACGAAAGGGGACATGTTTACACATATTGTGGGTTGTATATTGCATTATCAGTTAATTTAAATAAAGACATATATGATGAAAGGAGGAATAGGAATAATTTAGATGTGGCAATAGGGACTTATAATTTTGCTGTAAAGTGGTTAAGAAGTATTAGATGGGTTGAAGAGTCGGGGATTGAACTTATATTATATGCTATGCCTAAGACTGGTACACAATCTATGAAGGCTACTTTAAATAAATATGGATTTGAACATACATATGTACATTTTATGAATATAGATGCGTTGCTGAGTAAGCAATTTTATAATTATTTTGATAATAAAATAAGGCGTCTCTCAGATTTACTTGTGAATGATAGATTAGTTAAAGAAAACTATCTGAATGTTATTAAAGGAAAAAAGGTTAAAATTATTACTGGTGTCAGAGAACCGATGGCGAGAAATTACTCTATGGTTTTTCAGGCAATAAAAAATTGGGGGCCATATCCATTAATTACAAATTTAAATGGTAATTTTGAAGAAGCAATTATAAATTATTTGGATTATTGCAGTAATTCAACGTGGGAATGGTTTGATGATGAGATAAAGGAAATATTTAATATAGATGTTTTTAATTATCCATTTAATAAAGAAAAGGGGTATTGTGTAATAAAAGAGGAGCATGTTGAAATCTTTTTATATAAATTGGAAAATAGTAAAGTGTTGGGAAAAGCTTTGGCAGAGTTTTTGGGATTAGATAAAAAGGTAAATATGCTTGTATGTCATGAAGCGGAAAAAGAAGAATATCGATTTATTTATAAACAGTTAAAACGCATATTATGTATTTCTGAAGTTATCTTGTCTAAATATTATGATAATGATAAAATGCGACATTTTTATGGTGAAGAAGAGATTTTACAATTTAAAAATAATTGGAGAAACTGAGGATATTAGTTGTATGTTAAAAATCAAAGACTTAGAGTTATTAAAGAATATAGATGTTTTATTTGAAAATAAAATTATTTTGTATGGTGCAGGATCATACGGAATAAGAGCAAATCAATTACTTGAGAAAATGCAAATCTCAATAATAGGGTTTGCTGATAGTAATGTGATGAAATGTGGGGTATTGATAGAAGGTCATAAAGTATTAACTTTTAAAGAAATAGCGGACATTTTGAAGGAAGATGAACATACAATCATAATCATTACGATAGAAAATCCGGATAGTATAGAACAAGTACTTAAGATATTGGAAAAAAATGAGATAAACGGAATTAACTGTTATACATATTTTGCTTTAAGGCATACGATTGAATTTCATATAGAGGATGAAAGAATACAAGAGGACCTTAGACAGAATGAAAAAATAATGAAAGAAATATATAGTAAGTGGTTTACAGTATATAGGGAATATATTTCCACAACTATGCTTTTAAACATTGTAATGAAGAAAAATAATCTTTTGATTTTACAGCCAGGGAAAGTAGGATCAAAATCTGTTCAACATAGTTTGGATAAAATGCGGATTCCTAATATGCATGCACATACATTGACTGGAAAGTGGTCTCGTGATACTTTTGATATGCCAACAAAAATTCTCCAATATTTAAAAAGTATAGATAAAATTAAAATTATTTCTTTAATTAGAGACCCAATCGCGAGAGGTATATCTGTGTATTTTCAGAGTTTTCGGGAATATATTATGAGTGTGTATACAGAATCTTTTAATCCAGATACAATTCAAGGGGTTAATGCTCTTTTACAAGAGGAGAGTAGAAGAGGCACATATGGAGCTATGTTTGAATGGTTTAATATAGAAATAAAACAAATTTTTGGCATAGATGTTTATCAGTATGATTTTGATAAGGATAGAGGATGTCAAATTATTAAAAAGGATAATGTTGAATTACTTTTAATCAAACTTGAAAATTTGGATAATTGTCAGGATATAATTGGTCGTTTTGTGGGAGTTGAGAATTTTAATTTGGTAAAAACTAACGTGGGCAGAGATAAATTATATAGATTTGCTTATGAAGAGTTAAAAAATACAATAGATATTCCGGAGTCTATATTAGATTTTTATTATGAGAACAATAAAGCAATGGATCACTTTTATACTAAGAGAGAAAAGGAGCAATTTCGTAAAAAATGGGAACATAGAGATTCGGTTTTTATAAAAAATGGTCCAGAAATGAATAGATTAGTTGAAAAAGGTTAAAAGGTGATGATATATGGAACATATATTGTTGATACATGTGGGGAGGGCTAAGACGGGTTCTACAGCATTGCAAATATTTTTATATGAAAACAGAGAGAAACTGGAAGATTACGGATGGTGTTATCCAAGTTTAAAAGAAGAATTTCCATTTGTTGCAGGAAATGGTTGCCCGGAAAAAAATGGAGATATTTTTCTGGAAGAAATTGAGGAAAAAAGAGAATTAAGTAAATCGAAAGAAAACTGGAATATAGTTTGGGAAGGAATACTTGAAAAGTTAAAGGAAAAGAATGTTATTATATCAGCTGAAGAACTAAGCGGTATAGATATTACACAAAAATTCTTAATTAAAGCAAAACAAAAATACAGTACAATAAAGGTAATAATTTATCTTAGACGGCAAGATAGAGCGATAGAAGCGATGTGGAATCAAAGGGTCAAAGGACAAAAAAGGGATAACAGGTCTTTTGAAGAGTTTATAAGTTCTGAGGAATATAAAAAGACTTTGTTTTATAAAAAAAACTTAGATATAATTAGCGAAATTATAGGGAAAGAAAATATTATTGTAAGAGTGTACGAAAAACAAAGGTTAATTAATAAATCACATAAAATTGCGGAGGATTTTTTGTCGAGCATTGGCATAGAACCAGAGTGGGAAGAATGGAAAGATTGTTATGTTCAAAATCCACGATTATATGGTAATTTTATTGAGATAAAAAGGATATTAAATTCTCTTTGTAAGATAGAAAAAGAAATAAATTATGAATTGTATGAGAGTATTTTAATGAAGTTATCCAAAATTCACTATAGAGAAAAAAATAAGATGGGGGGGGGTATTTTTCGCCGGAAGAACGAGAAAGATTTATGTCACAGTTCAAAATAGAGAATGCGCTAATAGCGAGAGAGTATTTAGGACAAAAGGATGGGATTTTATTTTTTGATAGTAAAATGAATTATCCTGTAGATGAGTTGCATGTAAGTAGTTCGTTTGAAAGGGATTTAGTAGAGACTCTTTTTTGGTTAATTAGTGAAGAAAATAAAAAAGTTAGATGTTTAAAAGCTGAACTTGTAAATATGAAGAGGCAGAATGATATTTTGGCAGAAAAAATGATGTTGCAAAAGCATAAAGATAAAAAATTGGCTTTTTGGGGCGCAGGTCAAAAATGTAGAGAATTAATAGAAAGGATGAAGGCATCAATCTGTTTAATAATAGATAATGACGAACAAAAGGATGGAGAAAATATAAAAGGAATAGATATTATTTTTTCTGGAAAAGTAATCGATTGGAAAGAGTATTATATAGTTGTTACTTGTATGATTACAGAAGCAATAGAAGAGCAGCTCCAAGCTTTAAAATTAGTAAAGGAAGAAGATTATGCTCTTGCAAAGGACTATTTTGTTTAGGATGATCATTTTTATGCTTAAAAGAAAATAAATATTTTGCGGGAGAAAAGGTATGAGAGAAAAAACGTTAAATACCCATTTAAATTCGCTTGAGTCAGAAGCAATCTACATTATTCGAGAAGTTGCGGCAGAATGTGAAAAGCCGGTAATGCTTTATTCTATAGGAAAAGATAGTTCTGTAATGCTTCATCTTGCCCTAAAGGCTTTTTATCCGGAGAAGCCCCCATTTCCCTTTTTACACATAGACACCACATGGAAATTTAAGGAGATGATTGCTTTTCGCGATAGTATGGCATATGAAAAAGGGATAGAGATGCTTGTATATACGAATGAAGAAGGAGCCAGACAAGGGATTAATCCCTTTGATCATGGTTCGGCATATACAGATATTATGAAGACACAGGCGTTGAAACAGGCTCTTTCTAAGTATGGGTTTACAGCAGCATTTGGTGGAGGAAGGAGGGATGAAGAAAAATCCAGAGCTAAAGAACGGATTTTCTCTTTTCGAAACTGTGAGCAGGCGTGGGATCCGAAGAACCAGCGGCCAGAGATGTGGAAACAATACAATACACAAATCCATAAGGGTGAGAGCATACGAGTATTTCCTATTTCTAATTGGACGGAGAAGGATATTTGGCAATACATTGCCAAAGAGGAGATAGAAATAGTTCCTTTATATTTTGCTAAGGAACGTCCGGTTGTATATCGGGAGGGAAATATTATTATGGTTGACGATGAACGAATGCGATTGCTCCCAGGGGAAGTGGTTCAGCAAAAGAGTGTACGCTTTCGGACGTTAGGTTGTTATCCCTTAACCGGAGGAATTGAGTCAACAGCAAATACCTTGGAAGGTATTGTAGAGGAAACATTAGGTGCAGTAACTTCCGAGCGGACAAGTCGTGTCATTGATCATGAGGCTGCAGGAAGTATGGAGCGGCGTAAAAGAGAGGGGTATTTCTAAGATGGAGGGTCTATTAAAATTCATTACCTGCGGAAGTGTGGATGATGGTAAATCTACACTGATTGGACATATGTTATATGATGCAAAACTTCTCTTTGCAGATCAAAAAAGAGCGTTGGAACTTGACAGTAGAGTAGGAAGCCGAGAGGGGAAAATAGATTATTCTCTGCTGTTAGATGGGTTGATGGCTGAGCGGGAGCAAGGGATTACCATTGATGTTGCATATAGGTATTTTACGACGGAGAAGAGAAGTTTTATTGTGGCAGATACGCCGGGGCATGAGGAATATACTAGAAATATGGCGGTGGGGGCGTCCTTTGCAGATTTGGCCGTGATTCTTGTAGACGCGGCGCAGGGAATATTGCTGCAGACTAGGCGGCATGCTAGGATTTGCGCATTGATGGGGATTCGGTATTTTATCTTTGCAGTGAATAAAATGGATCTTATACATTATAGTCAAAAAGAATATATAAAGATAGAAAAAGAAATTAAGAAGCTGGCGGTGGATTTAGACCTTTTACATGTAAATGTGATACCTGTTTCAGCCACAGAAGGTGACAATGTAACATTAAAATATTCTCGGATGCCATGGTATGAAGGGAAAACTTTATTGGATTATCTGGAAACAATTAATATAGAAGAAGGTACGCAAGAACAGGGATTTGTAATGCCTGTGCAGAGGGTATGCCGCCCTAATCATACTTTCAGGGGATTTCAGGGACAGATTGAAGCAGGAATTATACGAGAAAATGATCAGATTATAGTGCAGCCTAGTGGTGAGAAAGCAGAAGTGGAATCTATTCTCGTTATGGACAAAAAAGCTGTACAGGCAGAAAAGGGACAGGCTGTAACCATTTCCTTGAACCGAGAAGTAGATATTTCACGAGGATGTGTTCTTGTAAGAGATACGGCACTTAAGGTTAGTACGATGTTCACTGCAACTGTACTTTGGATGGATGATATGGAACTGATGCAAGGGAAAAACTTCTTGATTAAGATCGGGACAAAGGTATTACCTGCATCGGTAATGGATATTAAGTATCGGATAGATATCAATACTGGTGAACATATTGCAGTGTCCAAGTTGTACAAGAATGAGATTGCGATGTGCGACATAGCGACAGCTTCACCGGTTGTCTATGATACATTTAAAAAACATAAAAGTATGGGAAACTTTATATTAATTGATCGGATAAGCAATATGACATCCGCATGTGGAGTGGTAGAACATTCACTGAGGCGGTCAGAGAATATTGTATGGCAGAATCTTGACATTACCCGTGAGATACGGTCGGGGAAGATGGGGCAGAAACCGATGACATTATGGTTTACAGGGCTATCGGGAGCTGGAAAATCTGCATTAGCAAACGAAATTGAGAAACGTTTGAGTATTGATGGCCGTCATACAATGCTTCTTGATGGTGATAACATACGCATGGGGTTAAACAAGAATCTTGGTTTTGAACCTGAAGATCGGATTGAGAATATACGAAGAATTGCGGAAGTGGCAAAATTGATGAATGATGCAGGGTTAATAGTTCTTACAGCCTTTATATCTCCGTTTCAAAGTGACAGACAGAATGCAAGAAGTATAATTGGGAAAAATAGTTTTATTGAAATTTATGTGAGTACGCCGTTAGAGGAATGTGAACGAAGAGATGTGAAAGGTTTGTATATGAAAGCCAGGAAAGGTGAAATACCCAATTTTACAGGGATTTCAAGTACGTATGAGAAACCAGAGAATCCAGAAATCGTTGTAGATACAAGTAATAAATCTTTAGATGAATGTGTAGATATGATTTTTGCGGAGTTGCATAGATATATATGAAAGCGATGGAGTAGAAAAGTTGTATAAAGATTCGTGGCTACATTTCATAGCGGACTTTTGGATACTATTTAGGTCAAAAAGATGCACTGAAGTACAACAGGCGTGTAACAGATTTGAAGAAGAATTCGGAAGTCATGAATTTATTATCCGCAATTAAGGTTTGATGCAGAAGTGAGTATAGAACGGTTAGCATTGTATTCTTTTGGGATAAAGGATGAGCGTACCAAAAGAGGGGAAGATTATTGGATTGTATTAAATATATTATCATCCTGTAATTCGATTATAGCAGGACAATGTGGTGGCACAGATGTGGCATTAACACTTAATAATAATCAATACGAAAACGTATATTTATTTGATTTAGGGAGATATGGAATGGACGCCATAGAATAAGAAATATTTCGATTGTAATATTATAATTCAGAGAGAAGAGAAAGAAGGAAATAGTGCACATATTATTTATTATACATTCTATCACGCTATATGGTGCAAATCGCTCAGTGATAGATTTGGCATTGCAATTGCAAAAATTGGGAAAGGATGTTTTTTTCTTTATTCCTTTGGAAGGAAAACAGAAAGAAAGGTATGTGTTAAAGAAAATATTAGATGATGCGGGGATATCTTATATCTTTTTAGATTATAATCCAAGTGTTCATTCAATACAGGAAAAAGTTTTTTTCTCCCGGATAATTAGAATGAAAAAGAATCAAAAGTGCTTACAGATTATGGAAGAATATGTGAAATTGTGGGGGATAGATATTATTCATACAAATACATTTACACATACGATAGGTGTTTTGTTGAGTAAGAGGGTAAAGAAACCACATGTCTGGCATATAAGAGAGACATTAAAAAAAGATTATGCCTTGGCATATGATAGTAAATTGTTGTACAGGTATGCGCTTGTTAAAACGTCACAAGTTATATGTATATCTGAATATGTGAGAAGGACATATAAGAAGGTGCTTTGGGGTACGCCTGTTACAGTATTACATAATGGGTTTAATATAAATAATTATATCTTGACCGGAGTATTTCAGAAGAACCCTCCAGTATTTACTTTAATGATATCAGGAACCATACGTGAGGAAAAAGGCCAGTTAGATGCAGTAAAAGCAGTTGAATTGTTGATACATAAATATCAGGTCAAAAATATTCGTTTAATCATAATTGGAGATGGTGTAAAAGAATATGGCGATCAGATTAAAAGGTTTATAAAACAAAAAAAATTAGAAGATTATATTGAAATTTTACCGTTTCAGACAGAGTTAAGAAAAATAAGGAAACATGCAGATATTGCGCTTATGTGTTCAAGGAACGAGGCTCTGGGACGTGTTACGATTGAGAGTATGTTGAGTGAAAATATTGTGATTGGGACAAATTCTGCTGGAACAGCAGAGATTATAACGGATGGTGTGAATGGATATTTATATGAAGTTGGAAATGTAGAAGATTTAAGCAGTAAGATTTTTGACGTAATTACACATTGGAGTGAGCAGGAAAAAATAGTAAAAAAAGCAAAAGAATATGCAAAGCAGAATTATAATATAGAAGAATACACGAAAAAGATTATTGATATCTATTCGAGGTTAATTGAAGAAAATGACAGGAAAGAATTATGAAGAGATGAAAGGCAATAGACGGGTATGTTTCTCAATCAAGATATTAAAATCCTTGCAGAATTATTAGAAGAAGGAATAAATCCAGATGGATCATGGGCAATCTATGGGACGGGGGATGGGGCTAGCTTAATCTATATGATATTAAATAAACTTTCGCTTAGTGGAAGTATTAAAATGATTATTGAAAAAGATGAAAATGTGCGCCCGGACCAGATTTTCCAAGGAACCCCGGTTAGGAAACTTACAGAGGCATGCGGTCAGTTGGATGGCATTATTATCGGGGCTATAGACAACCATGAAATAATATATCAGAGAATCCTAAAGAATTTAACAAAAGAACAATTAGGGAGAATACGCCTTGTAAATATCTTTAAAGATATCAGGGAACGGGACTGGCTGAGATACTTAGAACATATAGAGAGAAGTATCTTAAAAAAAAGTGATAATTTTATCGGATTTGATAAGGAGCGGCACCATTTTAGTGAAAAGGATACCAAGGTGATTGCCTGGTATCTGCCCCAGTTTCACCAGTTAGAAATCAATAACCAGTATCATGGGCAGGGGTTTACGGAATGGACAAACACGAGTAAGATGATCCCGTTGTTTACAGGGCATTATCAGCCGCATATTCCCTTTGATGTGGGGTATTATGATTTATTGAATCCGGAAACTTTAAGGCGTCAGGTATATTTAGCAAAGCATTATGGCATTTATGGGTTCTGTATCCATTATTATTGGTTTTCCGGGAAAAGATTTATGGAAAAACCATTGGAATTGTTCTTAAAGCATAAAGAGCTGGACATGCCCTTTTGCCTTGACTGGGCAACCGAGAATTGGACGGCGCTGTGGGATGGTGAAAACCGGGAAATCATGATAGAGCAGAAACTTGGGGATCATGATGATGAGAAATTTATGGAGGATATCCTGCCTTATATGAAGGATTCCCGCTATATTAAAATAGACGGAAGGCCGGTTTTGGTCATTTACCGGGTCAATATATTTGAAAAAGAACGTGCCAGGTTATTATTCCATAATTTCAGGGAAATAGCCAGAGAGAACGGCTTCCCAGATTTATATATTATGCTGACGACTGCGCGGGGATTTCAGGATAATGTAAAGGATTGGGGGGCAGATGCTTTGGTAGAATACCATCCGTCCAATATGACATTTGATATGGCGGGAAGGTATAAGCCCCTGGGGTATGTGAATCCATATTTTAATGGAGAGACATTTGATATGGAAGCGGCAATAGAGGAGAGAAGATATTTGCTGCCTCATGAAGAACAAACTTATTATAGGTCAGTATTGACATCCTGGGATAATACGGCAAGGAAAGCGCTGTCAAAGGGGATCATTTTCCGGGGACTTAACCCGGGCACATTTAAGAAGTGGCTTGCAGATATTGTCGCCGAGAGCAAAGAGGTCCATTCTGGTTCGGAGGATTTTGTATTTGTGAATTCCTGGAATGAATGGGCGGAGGGTTCCCATCTGGAACCTGACCTAAAGTATGGGTATGCTTACCTCCAGGCAGTGAAAGAGGTTCTTGAGGAGCAAAGAGATCCTGGTAAATAGAAAATTTTATTTGGTATAGTGTGGTTGTGAGAATATATCGAATAGTGAAAAGGAGACCTGCAGTATGCAGTTGTGTGAGGGATGGGAAGAGTTCATAAGGGAGATAAGGGAAACGGAACTTCCGGTCGTATGTTTTGGGGCAGGAACGATTCCATGGCTTGTAGAACCGCTGTTTGAGAAATTATCGATTTGGAACAGGATTTTGTATTTTTTAGATAACGATGAGAAAAAAGTGGGCACTTGGGTAGGGGAAAAAAGGCCGGTCCCGGTGATATCTGTGAATGGTTTCCGAGAAATGGGGAAGAAGAGGTTCCTGATGTTGATTACCTGCGAGAGGTTTCGGTCAGTTTTAGAACAGCTTCAACAGGTAGAGGAATGGGAAGATATCCGCTGTTACATATATATTAAATTGAATTATGAATTGATAAAGGGCGTAAAACAGACGAAGATAATGCTGGGGGGGAAGGAGCCTGTTATACCGAAGGTGATCCACTACTGCTGGTTTGGAAGGGAAAAAAAGGGTAAACTGCATAAGAAGTGTATACGGAGCTGGAAGGAGAAGTGTCCAGAATATGAGATTGTAGAGTGGAATGAAACGAATTATGACATACATCAATGCCGTTATATGGAGGAGGCTTATGCAAACAGGAAGTGGGCATATGTATCCGACTATGCAAGGCTTGATATCCTATACCGCCAGGGAGGGATATATTTGGATGCTGATGTGGAATTATTAGATCGGCCAGATAAGCTTCTGGCAGAAAAAGGGTTTATTGCCTATGGGCAATGGACAGCGGTCAACAGCGGAGCCGGGATAGGATGTGTAAAAGGCCTTCCGGTCGTAAGGGAAATGCGTGATGAACCAAGAAAGCAGATTTCTTTTTACAATCCGGATGGGACTTGTAACATGGTGCAGAATGGCTTCTATGAATCCAGGGTACTCCGGAAATATGGTTTTTCACAAGATTTTTCTACGCAGTATTCAGGAGACATGCTGATTCTTTCGCCTGATATTATGGCGACAGAGAGTATCCTGGGGGAGAGGGTATTTGTTACGGGACATACGTTGTCAATCCATCATTGTGGCGGGAGTTGGCAAGATCTAGGATGATTTGAGGGGCTGATAATAGGAGGAGCAATGTATGAGAAAAATTGAGAACATAGACTCTGTAGAAGAATTTTTCTTGCAGATAAAAGAAAAGAAGTGTATCTGTTTTGGCGCAGGGCGAAAACTGGATGAAATTTGCAGAGATATTCCCCAGCTGCTGGAGAAGATTTCATATGTGACAGATAACAATCCCCAGCTGCATGGCAGGGATCGGGAGATTGCGGGATGGGTGAAAAAGATATGCCCGCCGGAAAAGCTATATGAAGAAAATGTGTTTTCTCTGCTTCTTATCATAACAAGTTCCTATAAGGAAGAGATTATAACGCAATTAGAGAAAGACAATAGACTTGGGAATCTCTGTTATTGTGAGGTGGAACCGCTTCTGGATGCTATGGCCTGGGAAGCCCAATGCCCGCCGCGGGGATACCGGAAAAACAAAAACGAGATGATCCCAAGGAAGATCCATTATATTTGGTTTTCGGATGCCCCGATTCCTGTGCGACTGCAGAAAAATATAGATGGTTGGAAAAGATTATGTCCAGATTATGAGGTCTGTCTTTGGAATGAGAAAAATTATGATATCACAAGGAATCCTTATATGCGTAAGGCATATGAGGCCGGAAGATGGAGTTTTGTTAGTGATTTTGCCAGGTTGGACATTGTTTATCAGCAAGGGGGCATCTATATGGATACAGATGTTGAGATGGTACGGAGACCGGATGAGCTTTTGTATAATGATGCATTCATTGGATTTGAACGGCTTTCAACGGTAAATACAGGCTCTGGTTTTGGCGCGAAAAAAGGATTTGCGATAATCAGAGAAATGCGGGATTATTATGAAAACATAGAGTTTATAGATTCTGAAGAACCTAATGATATGGTATTATGCCCGGTCTATGAAACGGCTGTGCTGAAACGGCATGGTTTGGTATTGAATGGCAATTTTCAGATTGTGGAAGGTATGAGTGTTTATCCGGTTATGTACTTTAATGCAAAGAGCTTATATAGTGATAAATTAAAGATTACAGATGAGACGATTTCTATTCATCATTGTAGTTGGACTTGGGCGGGAAGTAAAAGTAAGTTAAAAACAGGAGATGGGGTATGAAGACGATAGCGTTTTATTTGCCGCAATTCCATGAAGTGGAAGAAAATAGCAAATGGTGGGGGGAAGGCTATACGGAATGGGTAAGCGTGCGTGAGGCTAAGCCGCTTTATCCAGGGCACTATCAGCCGGAAGAACCGCTGCATGACTATTATTATGACCTTACAGATCCAGAGACATTGATGTGGCAAGCTGAGCTGGCAAGGGAGAATGGAGTCTATGGATTCTGTTTTTACCACTACTGGTTCAGCAGAAAGTTGATCTTGGAAAAACCGGCGGAGCTTTTGTTAAAACATAAAGAGATAGATATCCATTTCTGCTTTTCCTGGGCAAATGAGACGTGGAAGAGGACCTGGAGTAGGGATGAAGGGAATTCATGGAATGCACTGCATGATGAAGGGATGCTTAAGAAAACACAAAGTGTATTGTTGAAACAGGAATATGGGGACAGGGAGGAATGGTACGATCATTTTATGTATCTCTTGCCGTTCTTTGAGGATGAAAGATATATAAAAGTGGACAATAAACCGATGCTCCTGCTTTATAAGCCGAGGGATATTAAATGTTTGAATACAATGATGAAATTGTGGAACCAACTTGCTGTGGAGCATGGGTATGATGGACTTTATATTATTGCTACAAATGATTGTGATATCCAGAATCCATATATAGAGGCAAATGCGGTATTTGAACCGGCTTATATGATAAGACATCCGGGCAAAAAGGAAAGCATGGCTGATGATTATATACATAAGAAGAGGGAAACGGGTAAGAAGATTCCGTTAGTCTATTCTTACCGGCGTGCATGGAAAAAGATATTAAACAGGGAATTGTTGGGAACGCGAAAAACCTTTCTGGGGGGATTTGTGAATTTTGATAAAACACCGAGGGAAGGAAAGAATGCCTTATTATATATTGGCACTTCGCCCCGGAGATTTAAGAAATATTTCAAACAACTGGTCCAAAAAGGAATAGGACAAAATCTTGAATTTGTTTTTTTGAATGCATGGAACGAGTGGGGGGAAGGGGCACATCTGGAACCTGACAAAAAGCATGGGATGAAATATCTGAACGCAGTGAAAGAAGTGATGGAAGAGATGGAAGAGGATTTCTTTTAACAAAAGGCAGGGATTTGTTCCGAGGTCTTTAGACAAAAGTAGTAATAGGGTGACAAGAATGAAAATGATTGACAAAATGGAAATGGTAAATACTGAGGGGATTACACTGGCACTAATCAGGATCATGCATTATGATGTGATTCTGTACGGTGCGGGTGAAGCAGGATATTCTGCGTTAAGACGGTTGAAGGAGTTATACGATATTACGCCGCTATGTATTGTGGACCGGGATGATAACAAGGTTGGAACCAAGATCTACGGTGTGAAAATAATCCATCCCTCTCAATTGTCCGGATATATAGAGGATGCATCCAATATATATGCCCTTATCGCCGTAAATGATTACAAGACGGATAAAAATACCAGGGCCGAGATTCAATTTTTTCTGGATTGTGCAGGAATTCAAAAAAGACAATATTTGATGTGGAGATTTAACGATGCAAGAAAATCGTTTGACGATTACCTGAGGTCTCATGAAAAAGATTTAAAATGGTTGTCAGAGGTACTGGCGGACGAGGAGTCGGAGATGGTTTTGAAAGAGTGGGTACGCTGTTGGCTCCAGGCGGACTTGTATCTTCTTCCGGAACACCCCTTTCGGTTCAAATATTTTGGATGTGATTTTGATGGAAATGATGATTTATATACGCATTTAGACGATGAAGTTTTTGTGAACTGCGGGAGCAGTATAGGAGACACCATTTTCCAATATCTGGCGGAGGGATACGCATTTGACGCCATCCATGCTTATGAAGGGGATGGAGAAACATTTCAGAAACTTAAAAGAAATATCGGGATGTTAGATGAGAAAATACAGAAAAAGATCTTCTTACACCAGGAATATTTAGGAGGAAGGGATGAAGCAGACAATCTGTTTGCAGAAAAAAGGATTACATTAATCAATGCGGATATTGAAGGGGCAGAACTGGAAGTTTTAAAAGGGATGCAGAATGTTATAAAGGAACAGAAGCCGGTGATTGCGTTTTGTGTATACCATAGGCCGGATGACATTGTTTCGATTCCCCGGTTTATCTTAGGATTAAACGATAGCTACCATATATATTTTAGGAAATATGTCCACTATGACAGGAACCGGTGGGAGTTGGTGATGTATGCGGTTCCGATTGAAAGATGCCTGAGAAAAGATTATAATTTTCCGAAACGCTGCTATAATCTTTCTATATAGAATTTTAGATCGTGCCAGTTGTTCAAGTATGTATTAGAAGAATGGAGTATAAGATGATAACTTTATTATTAGCGATTATAATCGTGATGTTTGTCTTGATCATTATTTTATATCGAGCAGTGCGATATTATGCAGATAGAACAGAAGAGGAAATCGATAAGGTAAAAAAAGGACTTGAGTTTTATGATATTTTAGTCCATTGGATTGAACAGAAACAGAATAAGAAGAACTTGGCCGAGTATTTTATCCAAAATAGGTATCAAACGGTTGCTGTATATGGAATGAAGGAGATCGGGCGGTTATTGGTTAATGAATTACTGCAGGAAGGAGTAGACGTCCGATATGCGGCTGACAGGAGCGCGGATGTAATAGATATGGATGAAATGAGTATAGATATACCGATTATAAAACCTTCAAGTGAGATGCCGGAGGTAGATGTGATTGTAGTAACTGCGTCACATTATTTTGACTGTATATACTTGGATTTGAAAGAGTTAACGAAAGCGGAGATTGTTCCGGTTGAGGATATTCTATGGGGAATATAATAAGTTATGTTAATCTAAGGTAAGGGTATTCTGCAAACGTTACCATTCCAAGCCTTATCTTCTTCACACCGGGCTATATGTACTCTGCCTTGGGGTCGTTACACAAAACGGGTTATGCCGTCTGGTTCAGGGTCATTTTGGCCCAATGTATGGGAATGCAGTTATAGATTACTCTATGTTTTCAATCATAAGCCGGTTGGATGTGGCACAGCTTTTTCCCTGACAGGATGGCTGAAGATGAAGTGCTATACCGTTTTGTCTATTATTTTTTCTCCTTCCCTGCGCAGACATTCTGCTATTTTGAGGGCTCCATAATTCTGATGGGATTCCTGATAAATCTCAACGATCCTCTCTTTTATCCGCTCCTTTTTCTTCTCCCGGTTTGATGGGAGACGTTTTTTCCATGCAAGGTATCCGCTTCTTGAAACACCTAGGATTCTCAGCACACCACAGACATTCGGCCGGCGTTTCCCCTCTTCCAGAAGCTGCTCTTCATACCGGGCAGTTTCCAGGAAGAGAGCCTCTGTCATTTTCCCAGTATGCCGATTGCTTTTTTTTAGATGTCTAAAGCATCCTGTGTATCACGCAGCTCCTTACGCAGGCGTGCAAGTTCCTTTGCATCATCACTCTCAAAATTCCCCCTTCCCCTGGTTGGTACGGTCTCCTCATTTGCATCATATATCTTTCTCCAGTTAGAAAGAGCTGTCTTACTAATCCCCAGATTCTTTGCACACTTGGCAATCCCAAGCTTTGGATGTTCCTTCCAATATCTTACTGCATCATTCTTAAATTCTTCTGTATATTGTGTAGCCATGTTCATTCCTCCATCTGTTCTCTTATACTTTTCTGTTGGGGATTTTCCATTTCTAACTTGTACTAATTATATTCTAACACCAATGCAGATCCCGATCATGGTCGTCATGAAAGAATAATGCTCCTTTGTGTGTATGAACATACGGTGCAGTCCGTAATCATTGAGGATGCGGTTGTTGATACGTTCCGTGGCGGTGCGTTGATTATAAATCTTCTTATAAGCATCTGTGCCGCGGGGGACGTCGGTGTAAAGCCGGATATCCCATTCGGGCCGGGTCTTGACGACTCTCCCATATTTGGAATCGGTGCAGGAGTTTTTACAT
>Ga0137308_101249_pt1 | contig 27254 bp, 26 predicted proteins | sample Inofrocosms_June_FD_97181 | JGI IMG/M metagenome (GOLD analysis project Ga0137308, IMG submission 97181) | Mouse cecal microbial communities from Vienna, Austria - N-Acetylneuraminic and N-Acetylglucosamine D2O microcosms_June | ecosystem: Host-associated > Mammals > Digestive system > Large...
AACTTATATAGCAAAAGCTTTTTTTCTATAATATTTTATGAAGGGTAATATATATAATGTTTAATCTTAATAGTGAACAGAAAAAGGCGGCAAAGCATTTTAAAGGACCATGTCTTGTATTAGGTACACCTGGGTCTGGCAAAACCCGTGTTATAACGGAACGCATACGTTATCTGGTACAGGAACACCAGGTTAATCCATCAAATATACTTGTAATTACATTTACAAAGGCTGCTGCTGTTGAAATGAAGAGACGTTACCAGGCATTAATGGGAAATAATGCAGGTAAAGTACAATTTGGTACATTTCATGCAATTTTTTTTACAATATTAAAAATTGCTTATAATTATACATCAGATAATATAGTACATGATAATGTTAAAAGAAATATATTAAGGGAAATTGTGTCAGGATTTGATATTGATATACAAGATGAGAATGAATTTTTAAATGATATAGAAGCAGAAATAAGCATGGTAAAAGGAGGCAGGATAGATTTAGAACACTATTATTCAATTAACTGTCCCAAAGATACATTTAGGAAAATATATAATAAATACCAGGATATACTGGTAAAACAAAGACTTATTGATTTTGATGATATGCTTGTATACTGTTATGAGCTTTTATCACAGCGTAAAGATATATTAAATATGTGGCACAAACAGTATCCATTTATACTGGTAGATGAGTTCCAGGATATTAACCGTGTACAATATGATGTAATAAAACTTCTGGCATATCCTGAAAATAATATATTTATTGTTGGTGATGATGACCAGTCAATATACAGCTTCCGTGGGGCGAAGCCTGATATTATGAAACAGTTCTTAAAAGATTATAAAAATGCAGAAAAATATACACTTAACATAAATTACAGATGCAGCCCTCAGATTGTAAAAGCAGCAAGCTGTCTTATAAAACATAATAAAAACAGGATTGCAAAAAAGCTGGTTTCATCTGGAAAAGATAACAGGTCTGTAGATATAAAGGAATTTAACGGGCTTACAGATGAAAATGACTATATATGCAGGAAAATTATTGAGTACAGGAGTAATGGTATTCCATATAGTGAAATTGCTGTATTGTTCCGCACTAATATACAGGCACGTGCACTTGCTTCAAAGCTAATGGAATATAATATACCATTTGTGATGAAAGAACGGATACCTAATATATATGAGCACTGGATTGCAAAAGATATACTTGCATATATAAGGATAGCCCTGGGTGACAGGGAGCGTGCATTGTTTTTAAGAATAATAAACAGACCTGTAAGATATGTACATAGAAATGCATTTTCAGACCCATATGTTGATTTAGAGGAGCTTGAGTCTTTTTATGAAGATAAAGTATGGATGTTAAGCAGGATAGAACAGTTTAAAAGTGATTTGCATTTCCTGGCAAACTTAAAGCCATTTGCTGCAATTAATTTTATAAGAAAAGGAATAGGATATGATGATTATATAAAAGAGTATGCAGATAACAAAGGAATACGTGCTGATGACCTTTTGCTGATTCTTGATGAAATCCAGGAGGAAGCAAAAGAACAGAAAAGTTTTGATGCATGGTTTGAATATATTAAGCTATATGGTGAAGAATTAAAAGAGCAGGCAGGCAAAAGCAGGGCTATGACAGATGGACAAGAGCAGGAGGGGGATTTCGCTATTATACTTACCATGCATGGGGCAAAAGGACTTGAATACAGTTGTGTATTTATCCCGGATGCTAATGATGGGATTATTCCACATAATAAAGCTGTACTTGATGATGACATAGAGGAAGAAAGACGCATGTTTTATGTAGCAATGACAAGGGCTAAAGAATACCTTCATATTTGTTATATAAAAGAAAGGTTTAATAAAAAGGCAGATATATCATGTTTTGTCCAGGAAATTATTAAATAACCATTGCAGGAGGATAAATTAATGTCTGTAATAAATGAGAAAGCACTTGGGGAAGGCAGTTTAAATAAACTAATGTTTAAAATGGCGGTTCCTACAATAGTGGCACAAATAATAAATATACTTTATAATATTGTAGACCGTATATATATAGGGCATATACCAGGTGCCAGTGCCAGTGCACTTACAGGTGTAGGAGTAGCTTTGCCAATAGTTGTATTTATATCGGCATTTTCAGCGTTTGTAGGACAGGGAGGAGCACCACTTTCTTCAATATGGCTTGGCAAAGGTGATAAAGACCATGCAGAGAAAATATTAGGTAATGGTACATTTCTTCTTGTATTATTTACAATTATCCTTATGCTGGTATTTTATATATGGCAGAAGCCCTTACTTTATGCATTTGGTGCAAGTGACGCAACTATTTCGTATGCAAGCATATATTTATCATGGTATCTGGTGGGAACAATATTTGTAGAAATTGCACTTGGGCTTAATACTTATATTATAGCACAAGGAAATCCAGGTGTAGCAATGGGTTCTGTGCTTGTTGGTGCTATTGTGAATATAATTCTTGACCCATTATTTATATTTGTATTTAATATGGAAGTAAAAGGTGCAGCAATAGCTACTGTTATTTCACAAGGTCTTTCTGCTATATGGGTAATATATTTTCTTACAAGTAAAAAAGCACTTTTAAGAATCAGGTTTAAATATATGAAACCTGATTTTAAAATAATAAAACCTATATTTTCATTAGGTATATCACCATTTGTAATGAGGGCTACAGAGAGCCTTATATCAATAGTTATGAACAGAGGGCTGCAGAAATATGGAGGTGATATATATGTTGCTTCACTTACAATAATGCAAAGTGTAATGCAGTTTTTCTCAGCACCAGTTGGCGGGTTTACACAGGGAGTACAGCCAGTTATAAGTTATAATTATGGAGCACAGAATTTTAAGCGTGTAAGACAGGCATATAAAAAGATGATTTTGGTATGTGGAAGTTTTTCATTTGCAGGTACAGTTGTAGTTATGGTTTTTCCAGGTATATTTGCAAAGGTTTTTACAGAAGATACAGAAGTAATAGAACTTGTATGCCAGAAGATGCCTTTATTTATGTGTGGAATGCTTCTTTTTGGAGTACAGATGGCAATACAGCCTACATTCCTTGCACTTGGACAAGCCAAAATCTCACTTATAATAGCTATGTTAAGAAAAGTAATACTGCTTACACCGCTTGCAATTATATTTCCAATGTTTTTGGGTGCAGACGGGGTATACCTGGCAGAACCAGTATCAGATTTTATATCTGCAATAACTGCAATTACGTTGTTTTTACTAAATATAAATAAAATTTTATCCAAAGAAAATCTTGAAAAAATTAAATAAAAACAGGATTAGTTGACATATTGATAAAAAATGTTATAGTAAAATCCAGGCTGTTATTAGCAGACATCTCGTTATGGAAGGGAGGCTTTATATGGCAGGGACAAAAAAACTGGCAAAGAAAAAAGAGAAACTTTCTAAAGAAGAAAGCTTATACCGTTCAGCTGTAAGTTTAATGGAAGCTGTGGACTGTGTAAGAAGATTTGAAAGAGAAGTGTCTTCATTAGAAGATGCTGCAAAGAAGTTTGATAAACTTGGCAATTACAAAGATTCGGCAGAACGTAAAGAAATATGTATAAAAGCTGCACAGGATGCAATAGATAATGGTACAGAAAAGATTTTTGATGAAGCTGTATTAAAACTTGAAAATGCTAAAAGTAAAAGTGACTTTGCTGATGCAGCAGAAGATTTTAAGCGTGTAAGAAAGTTTGGATATAAGAAACAGGAGTGTAATGATAATATCGGTATATGCCAGAAGGAAATAAGGAAGCTTGAAACAATAGCTGTATATAAAAGGCGTGGAATTGTACTTTGTATAATTATTCTGGCTGTTGTGATATTTGTAAATACACCATTTTGTCCTTTAGTACAGGGTATGTATTACCAGTCAAAGGATGAGTATTATACTGCTATAGATTATTATAAAAAATCTGGTGGTATACTGAATGGTAATGGAAATATGAAGGAGTGTTATTATAATTTAGCACAAGAATTTGAAGAGAAAGGTTCTTATGATAAAGCCTTATTAAATTATAAACTAGCACAAAATAAACTTGATGCATATAAGAAAGCTTGTGGGTTAGAAAAGAAGTTTATTAAGAAATCTTTACCTGGTACTATAGTAAGGTATGGTGAAAATGAATGGATTTTATTAGATAAGGTGGGCAGCCAGGCATTATTGCTGGAAAATGGTACAGGTATAAAAAAGTGTTTTGATGAAAAGGGAAATAATATATGGCATGAATCAACATTGTGCCAATGGCTTAATACAGACTATATTAACAAGTTCAGTGAAGAAGAAAGGTCTGCAATGGTAATACAGGACCAGTTAGATATAGGAAAGAAAAAGGAAAAAGAACTTATCTTTATAATTGGGAAAGAACAATATGAAAAGTATAAGGATATTATTATAAACCAAGGAAAAAGTTACTGGCTTAAAGACAGTGGGACAAGTGCAGGCAGTGTGTATTATGTAAAAGAAGATGCTTCTGTTACAGAAACACCTTCTGATAATGATAGTATTTATTCAAGATGTTCTTTCTGGGTTAAATATGAATAGATGTATTATGCCAGAAATCCATGTTTGTTAAAGAATTTGCCAATAAAATCTACTGTCCAGCCAAGTGTTATTACCATAATTGCTGTTATCAACCCTGCTTCACCTCCTGTTATTATGCCAATAGTCATTGCAAACAGGTCAAAAAAGAAGCGGACAATTTTAAATAGGTTGTCCTTATTGGTGGCTTTTTCAAGTTTGTCATTTATAATAAAAGATACAGCGTCATATGGTGCCATTCCACATCCACTGTTCATATAACATGCAGCAGCAGTTACAAAAACTATAAGGGCAGGTATAAGTATTCCTATGCGTATACCAAGTGGAAGGGAAACAGGAATATGGCAGATATCACGCCATATATGGCTGCAGAAGTCCGCTGTATACCCAACCAGTACCATATTGCCTATTGTACCAGTACCTATAAGTGAGCGGTCAAAGATTACTACAAATACTAATAATACAATATTGAGTAATAGCTGGTATGTACCAAATGACATGCCAATTTTGGCAGACACCCCATAATTCATTGCCGAGCATGGGTCAGTTCCCATATCTGTAAGTACAAGCAGTGAAACAGAAAATCCCATTAATGTTACGGATATAAGCATTAATAAGAATTTTTTAATCCATTGTTTAGTGATTTTAAATTGCATTTTATACCTCCTCAAATGGTTAAGATGTTAGAATTTTTGCCAGTTTGTACAAGAGTTTATGGACAGCAGCAGTTAATTATTTTGTGGCACGTTTACGCTTAGTGACAATGTTATTTAGCCCAGCAATCCTTTTGTAAATGGCAGATTTATGGGTGTTTGAAAATAAAATACTTTATAAATTATTGTATCTCTGGCAATTCCAAAATTTTACCACCCAAAAGCCATGTTGCAAACATGGCTTTGCCGCATTCCGCTTGGATGGGATGCGCAGTGGTGCATAAAATCTGAAAATACCAGATTTAAGCATCAGCGCTCTTATAATAGCTGCCTTTTGGTAAAACTTTGGAATTTGCCAGAGTAATATAATCTTTGTGGGATTTTTTATTTTCAAACATACATAAGTCTTTTATTTATCTAAGCTTCATTAACTAAATGACATTATTCTGTCATCTTAAGCTTAATTAAAAGTTATCATATCATAGCAGAGGTAATATGTAAAATAAAATTTTAGTGCAGATATTACCAATATTATTAGTGTTTAATGAAGATAGAAGTTGAAGTTTATAAAATTAAGGGACAATTATACCATTAAAATATTGTGTTATATGGAAGATGGAGCTGTAACAGTTGATAATATATAAGGTGAAAGGATATTTTATGGAAGAAGTTAAGAAAGCTGTATGCAAAGCGGAAGATAATATAGGAAAATGGGCAGAAGATATAAGTGATTATATATTTAATAATCCTGAGGTGAGTGATGAGGAGTATAAATCTTCTGCGTATCTTGTGGGAAAATTGCGTGAAAGAGGGTTTAAAGTTACATATCCGTATCTTGGAATTGAAACTTCATTCAGGGCAGAGTATGGAAATGGTGAAGGCAGGACAGTTGCATTTCTTGCAGAATATGATGCACTTCCTGGATATGGGGAGAAACATGACCAGCCAGCGCATGCATGTGGACATAACTGGATTGCAGGCAGTACAATGGCGGCTGCCACTTCGCTTGCCAGTATAAGTGGAATGTTTAATGGAAATATTGTTCTTATTGGGACACCTTCTGAAGAGAAATCTGGAAGTAAAATTACTCTTGCAGAGAAAGGTGCATTTAATGGTATTGATGCAGTATTACAGATGCATCTTGGCAGGGAAAACTGTGTGAATACAACAGCACTGGCAATGACTGATTATGTGTTTGAATTTTATGGAAAGGCAGCACATGCAGCAAAAGAGCCTGAAAATGGAATTAATGCACTTGATGCCTGCCATCTTGTTATGGCTGGGATTAATGCAATGAGACAGCAATTTGGACCAGGTGTGAAAATCCATGAAACAATAACTAATGGCGGGCAGACGCCTAATATTATACCAGAATATTCATCAATGTGGATATTTATAAGGGCTGTTAATAAAGATATTCTTGAAAAAGCAGTAGAACGTATTGTAAATATTGGCAAAGGTGCAAGTCTTATGACAGGTGCAGGGTTTCAGTTTAAAAGGGCACAGAATACATTCTATGATATTAAACACAATAAAGAACTGGACAACTTTATGGAAACAAACCTTGCAAAGCTTGGGATAACAGGTCTTAAGGAAGGGGATAAATACAACTGTGAAAGTACAGATATAGGTAATGTATCTTATATTTGTCCTACATGTTATACAACACTAGGTACAACGCATATATCAGATGCGGGTGTGCATGAACAAGGTTTTATTGAAGTTGCAGGTTCTGGCGGGGCAAAGAAACTTCTGCATATAGCAGCTAAGGCAATGGCAATGACGGCGCTTGATGTAATATCAATATGAAATGATATGTATATATCACAAAGCAGGGAGTGTAAAATATTGGAATTGGTTTCCAGGCAAGGTCTGGTAGGAAACAGGTATGGAAATATATAGTACAGGCGTGTTATAATACTATTTTACTTGCCAAACTAAATAAATTAGTATATAGTATTACTTACAGTCTGTATTTTGTACAAACAAAAATTAAATAGTTATATCATAAAGTTAAAAGCAGACATGTAGACAACTGGCAGTGTCTGCTTTTTCTATGTACAAGATATAGTAATTAATTGAAAAACAGGAGGATATTATGATGAAATTTAAAAAAATATTAAGCGTTATATTATGTGCATCAATGGTATTTTGTCTTGCGGGATGTGGCAAAGACAGCAAAGAAAAGAGTAATGCACTTGAAAGAGTTAAAGAAGCAGGTGTGCTTAAAGTTGCGGTTTCACCTGACTTTGCACCTTATGAGTTTGAAGACCCTTCAAAGAGCGGACAAGATACTTATGTGGGCGCAGATGTACAGATGATTAAATATATTGCAGAAAAGATTGGTGTTAAAATGGAAATATCTGCAATGGATTTTGATACATGTCTTGCTGGTGTTACACAGGGCAAGGTAGATTGTTCAATTAATGCATATTATCCATCAGAGGAAAGAAAGAAGTCTGTAGACTTTACAGATGCATATTTTGATGATTCAGAGCAGGTTGTAGTAGTTAATAAAGAAGATGTAGATAAGTATAAAACAGCAGAAAGCTTTAATGGTGAAACAATTACAGCACAGAATGGTTCAGCACAGGCAACAATTGCTGACCAGTATCTTAAAGATTCTAAGAAACAGCTTATTAGCAAGGTTACAGATGGAATCCAGATGGTTAAATCCAAGAAAGCAGCAGGAGTTGTACTCCAGAAAGTAGTAGCAGATTCTATTGTTGCAAGTGATGATTCACTGGCTATTGCAGAGCCGGTATTTATTTATGATGAGGCAGAACTTGTAGTGGCAGTAGGTAAAGGTGAAACAGAACTTAGGGACAAGATGAATGAAATAATCAAGGAAATTAATGATGGGAAAATGTACGATAGCTGGCTTGTAGAAGCACAGGAACTTTTAGCAACTATAGGAGAGTAATATTAGTGCATAATTGGAGGTTATAATGTCTGAAAACATACTACGGGTGGTAAATGATTACAGCGGGCTGTTTATACAGGGCATAGGATATACCTTGCTGCTTGCTGCCATAGCAGTAACTTGTGGTACAATACTTGGTACTCTTGTTGCACTTATGAAGATGAGCAGCCAGAAGGTGGTATCATTCTTTGGAGCAGCATATATAGAATTATTCCGTAATACACCACTTTTGTTACAGTTGTATATATTTATGTTCCTGCTTCCAGAGATTGGCATTAATTTATCTGCATTTTCTGCTGTATCAGTCGGGCTTGTATTAAATACAACTGCTTATATATCAGAAATTATACGTTCAGGAATACAATCAGTTGACCATGGACAGACAGAAGCAGCAAGAAGCCTTGGACTGAACCATGTGCAGACATTGCGCATGGTTGTGCTTCCACAGGCTATGAGAAATATACTTCCTGCCCTTGCCAATGAATTTGTTACAGATATTAAAGAAACATCCCTTGCATCTACATTCTTTGTAGGTGACCTTATGACTACATACCGTACAATTAACGGGGCAACATTTTTAACACTTGAACCTTTATTTGTAGTTGGTGTAATATACTTTGGGTTATCATTTACACTTAGTAAGCTTGTAGCTGTTTTAGAGAGGAGGCTGCGTGCATAATGATTAAATTTGAACATATTTCAAAGAAATTTGGCAGCCTGGAAGTGCTTAAGGATGTTACACAGCAAGTAGACCAGAATGAAATAGTAAGCCTTATAGGACCATCAGGTTCAGGAAAGTCAACTCTTTTAAGATGTATGAACCTGCTTGAAATACCTTCATCAGGACGTATTCTTTTCAAAGGTGAAGATATTACAGCTAAAGGTGTGAATATAAATATACACCGCCAGAAGATGGGAATGGTATTCCAGCATTTTAACGTATTTCCTAATATGACAGTTGAGAATAATATTACAATGGCACCAGTGCTTCTTAAAAAAATGGATAAAGATACAGCACATAAAAAAGCTATGGAGCTTCTGGACAGGGTTGGTCTTAAAGATAAGGCAGATGTAAAGCCTGTAAAACTTTCAGGAGGACAGAAACAAAGGCTTGCAATAGTACGTGCAATGGCTATGGAGCCAGAGGTTATGCTTTTTGATGAACCTACATCTGCACTTGACCCTGAAATGGTTGGAGAAGTGCTGGAAGTTATCAAAAGTCTTGCAGAAAGTGGAATGACAATGATGATAGTTACACATGAAATGGGATTTGCAAAAGAAATATCAGACAGGGTATTTTTTATGAATAATGGTGTTATTGCAGAAGCGGGAACTCCTGAAAAGATTTTTGAAGACCCTGGGAATGACAGGCTAAAAGAATTTTTAAGCAAAGTATTATAGGACTGGAGGTTTTTTATGCAGCTACATAAGTATTTTAGTAAAAAGCATGTGGGCATACTATATATAATGGCAGTAATTTTATTATTAAATATTTTATGTCCTGTTATATCACCAAATAACTGTAAAGCAGAAGCAGCTGCTTCGTTTGCTGCTACACATGGCAGGCTTTCAGTTAAAGAAACCCAGCTTGTTGATAAAAATGGCAAGCCTGTACAGCTTAAAGGTGTAAGTACACATGGAATTAACTGGGATGTAGGATATCCATATGTAACAGAGGAAACTTTTAAGACAATCCGTGATAAATGGGGTGTCAACACAGTGCGTCTTGCCATGTATACAGAGGAATATAATGGTTATTGTGTTACAGATGATGAAAGCAGGAAGAAGCTTTTAAATACAATAGACACAGGAGTAAAAGCGGCAACAAAACTTGGTATGTATGTAATAATTGACTGGCATGTGCTTAATGACCAGAATCCACAGAAACACCAGAAAGAAGCAGTTACCTTTTTTAAGAAAATTAGTAAAAAATATAACTCTTATAGTAATGTGCTCTATGAGATATGTAATGAACCAAATGGGCCAGTTACATGGAACGATATTAAGAAATATGCAAAAAAGGTAATTAAAGCAATACGTAAAAATGATAAAAAAGCAATTATAATAACAGGTACACCAACATGGTCACAGGATGTTGATATAGCATCTGAAAGTCCTTTGAAAGGTTTTTCTAATATAATGTATACAATACATTTTTATGCTGCAACACACCAGGACAGCTACCGTGAGAAACTTAAGACAGCACTGGAAAATGGACTTCCAGTAATATGTACAGAGTTTGGTACATGTGAAGCAAGTGGCAACGGTTCTTATAATTTTGATAGTGCTGATAAATGGATTAAACTTATGGATAGTTATAAAATGAGTTATGTATGCTGGAGTCTTTCAAATAAGGCAGAAAGTGCATCTCTTCTGCTTCCGTCATGTACAAAAACATCTGGCTTTAAGACATCTGATTTATCAGAGCAAGGTAAATGGCTTGTAAAAAAATACAAATAATTCTACAAAAATATGTCTTTAAGGCTTTAAATAATTTTCTAAAAATTTTTTAGAAAAAAGTTTAAAGTTTTGAAGACTTTTTGTTTTTTATCCCGTTATATATAATAGAAGGATGCAAAAGGTTAAAAGGTATAGTTCTTAAGAGAGGTGAAATGGTTTTGATGGAAAGAATGGCAGATAAGGACAGGGAATTTATAGATATACTTGAAAAATATGAGAAACTGGCTTTTTCTGTCTGTTATAAAATGACTGGTAATTATTTTGACGCAGAAGATATGACACAAGAAACATTTCTTTCTATATATAAATCATTAGAAAGTTTTGATGGTAATAATCCAGGAGGCTTTGTCACAAGAGTTGCAGTTAATAAATGCCTTGATTACCTGAAACGGGCAGACAGGCGGGCAGTCCCGTTAGAAGATAGTGTCCTTGTACAAAACGTATCATGTGCACCACCGCCAGAGGACGGTATTTTACAGGAGGAGACAAGATATGAGTTATTAAAAGCCTGTAATACACTTAAACCTCCATATAATGAGGTCGCAGAAAGTTATTATTGTAATGGCATGACAGCAGCACAAATTGCAGGCGTTACAGGGAAAAAGCTGAAGACAGTACAGACGCAGATACGCAGGGCAAAGGAACTTCTTAGGAAAAAGATAAGGAAGGAGGATATAATTTAATGCATGTAACAGAAGAGCAGTTAAATAATTATATAACAGATAAAATGCCAAAGACAGAGCAGTTAAAGATATTAGAACATATATCTGGATGCAGTTTTTGTGCAGGAAAGCTTGCTTCTGCGATGCAGAAGAAGGAACTTATGTTTATTCCTCCTGGTTTAAAGGACAGCATACTTGAAAAGACTGTTTATGCTGCTTCACCATCAAGAAAAATAATGTCTGCTGGTATAAAGAAAATCCGGAAAGAGTTCTGGATTTATACAGCAAAAGTAACTTTTGCTGCCAGCATAGCAGTAATGATGGTTGTGATACCAGTATTTCCAGGAAAGGAGGATGGAAGTTATAAGGACAGGGGTTTTTCACTAACAAAAGAAATATCAAAAGAGAACAGAAAAAATAGTTCAGCTATATTAGATTTGTTCAGGGATGCATCAGTTAAAATATCACAGAATTTATCTGAAACGTTAAATTTAGATAATATTAAATAAATTATTAAAGAAAAGAGGTATATTATGGCACATAAAAAAAGTAAGTTCTGGAATTTTGTTATATCATTTATGCCAGGTGCAGGACAGATGTACCAGGGTTTTTTAAAACGTGGCACCAGCCTTATGGCAATATTTTTTGCAGAAATATTTTTAGCAAATATAATAAATATTGACTGGCTTTTGTTTGGTCTTCCAGTTATATGGTTTTATGCATTTTTTGATTCATTAAATACTAATGACCTTTCTGATGAAGATTTTAGTAAACTGGAAGATGCTTTTCTATTTACAGATAGCAGTACAACATTTAAAATTTCAAAAAGTAAATTCCGTGTACCTGCAGCAGTAGTATTAATAATGGCTGGATGTTATATATTGCTTGAGAATGTATTTTATATGTTCAGGATTATTTTTGGGTTGGAATATAACTGGTGGGTTACAGAGATAATTTTTGATTATTTTCCAAGATTTGTATTTGCAGCAGTAATAATATTAGCAGGATTATATCTTATAAAAGGTAAGAAAATACAGCTTGATAATAATGATGAATATTCTAAGACAGACAAGGATGTTTTATAGAATTCAGGATATTAATGTTTTGGAACGGAGGGGTAAGATGAGGGAAAGACGGGTAGGTACTTTTACTTTAGGAGTGGTGCTGCTGGTTTTTGGAGTCTTGTTTTTATTGCATATGTTTTTTAAAGGAATGGAATATTATTTTATATTTGAGTTGTGGCCAGTGATACTTATACTGCTTGGCGGGGAAGTCCTTTATTATGCATTGCACCAGAAACAGCTCCAATATAAGTATGATTTTGCAGCAATTATAATTGTAATGATGCTTGTAGTGTTTGCACTGTGCATGGCTGGGTTTGACTGGATGTACCAGCACTTTCCAGACAGGTATTGGTTTAGGATATAAAAAAAGCAGGGGTGTTGTATCAAGAAAGACGCAGAAACAGCGTTTTTCTAAAGCAGGCTTGGACTGCTATGCTATTTGAGCCGCAAAAGGTGCGGCATGGGGATTATTATGCAAGATATAGAAAAATTTATTTTATTAAAAACTATATCTTGTATTTTTTATTTTTAGTTACAAAAATCCTGCTTTTTTATTATATTTTATATGCGTTTATATCAAATAAACAGACAAAAATAAAATTATTATGGCTTGATAAATGTGTGGATTATGGTATACTTTAAGACAAGGAAAAACAATATATAACTTAAAAATACAATTTTAAGCAGGTTTTATGGTTAATATGAACCTATAATTAATTGGAAAAGTGTAATAAGCTGGTATATTTATAAAGGATATAATATGGCAATTAAATTATTTGGCAGAATGGTTTGTTATATAAATATATTTTTTTGTGTAATAAATGCAGGTGTATAAAATATTTTTGATATTTATTAGTAAATAGCATATTATGAAAAAATACAAATATTATGTATTTTAATATGTAAGGGAGGAATATTTATTTTGAAAACAATTAAAGGGACTGTTAATATATATATTAGCCTATGTAATTGTTGTATGAGTTAACTGGATATTGGCAAATGATTGAAGAAGCATTCGGATATAGGATACCAAAAGGAACATTTGAAGAAGTATTGCCAGATTATCATATACTTGACGAGAAACTTGCCAGTTATAAAGGAACTAATAATAGATTAGCTAATAGTTTATTAAACGATATTATGGATGAAGAAGAAAAGTGGAGATTAGAGGAAGCTTTTTTTGGGAATAATGGCTGGTATCAGAGTATTAATGGCATAGGAATGATAAAATTAAAACTTGCTGCTATGTCTCTTGAAGCTACAAATAATATATTTACATTTAATAAAGAATTAGAAGAAAAAATATTGGGACTAATTAAAAAAGAGAGTAAAACAGAGCAGATTCTTATGATACGTTGTTATATAAAACAAAAAGTAGTTACTTATGCAACTATGTATAATTATCTGAAATATGTAAAGAAAACAGATAAGATGGCAATAACATTATATAGAGGAATTAATACACCATATGAAAATGGGAAGTATATGTTTTCTGGAATGGAATCCTGGACTACTAATATAAATATTGCATACCGTTTTGCCAGGGATGATGGTTTTGTTTTAGAAAAGGAATATCCTATTGACCAGATATTTGCAGGTAAAAGGAGTACATTTAAAAACCAGTCCAGTAATATTTATAGACATAGAGGTTTTTATATTCGTAGAGAAAGTGAAATGATAGTAGAAAATTTTAAAACTGTTTTAGATTGTAGCAGAGGAAAAGGTATTAAACTTGCTATTAATAATCAATTATATTAGAGAGGTAGAATTATGGCTATTAAATTTGCAGACGAAATTGTAAAAGAAATCAGAGAAAGAGGAAGTATTGAAGTACCTAAAGGATATTTTACAGGTGAAGCGTTTGAAGAATGGCTATATAAAGGTAAAGAAAAGGATTTCTTTGAATTATCTGATAGTACAGAAATAAGAATAAAAACTACTATATCTGTTTCTACCAGATTAAATCTTTTTACTGAAAATTATGGAGAAGCTGCATGACAGAGCATAAATATAAAAGTGTTTTACAATTTGAAAAGTATATAGTAAGAGAAATACATTATTTGGCAAATGAATCATACACAGCATGTGATGATAGTATTTCTGTGGATTTTGATTTTGATACACAATCGTATTTTAGTGAAGATAATAAAAGAATGGAAGTTGAGCTTTGTGCATATATTTTTAATAATGCAGAAAAAAAGAATTATCCATTTGAAATGTCTGTGAAAATAAAAGGTTTTTTTTGTTTAGAAACAGAAGACCAGAGAATACAGGATTTTGAAACAAATGCAGTTGCTATTTTATTCCCATTTATACGGGCAATAGTTTCAACTTATACAGTGAACGCCAATATTGCACCTGTTATTTTGCCTCCTATGAATATTAACGCATATTTAAGGGAGAAAAATAGTAGAAAAGATAAATGGAAAACTACCCAGTAATTTTTTATAGTTATTATATGGTTATAATGTAGAAACATCATGGTTTATATATAAATGAACCATGATGTTTTTATATATTGTTGTGTGCCATTATAATATAACATGTGTAGAACCCATAAATGTCCAATGTCCAAAGCCTGCAATTAAAAGATACCCTATAAATTGAAATTTGGGCTTTTCTTTTCTGGATATTTCTAGTAATATATTATATAGGATAATTATGGCTCCATTACTGTATGGATGTAAAACGTATAAGGCCAGTTTTGTTATTATTAAGGAGGTATTACTATGAAGTATGGAGTGTTAGCAAAGATGAGAAAAGGAGTGTCAATGCTAGTCAGTATAGCACTTGTACTTAGTATTGCACCAGTTATGCCAGTAAGTGCAGAAGAAACATCATCAGGCGGGTCTGGAAAAAAGATAAAGGATGTAAACATGGGGTTTGTTGGTACCAGCCTGCCACCAAATATTGCAGATGAGAAAGAGGTGGTATTATCATCTGCCCAAAGTTTTAACAGGCAAGGAGCTGTTGCACAAGTAGGGGATTCTTCACCAGTATCAGGCTGGTTTTATGCAGTGAAAGACCCATCTTGTGGGGAGAACAGTATGGAAGCAAGTGTTGAGGGTGGTAAAATTACAGCTGTTACAGGATATGAAGATGCGGATGGCTACACTAATCCATATACTTTTAAAATCAGCCATAAAACATTAACAGAAGTTTATAAAGGTGCAAGCCAGATTTCTGTATTAATTACATCACAGGATAATGAAGTAATGTATTATGGAAATGGTGCTGGTAAAGTAACGGATTATGATGCAACAAGTTTTAACTTCTGTATTCCAAGTGGTATGGAAACAGGTCTTTACAAAATGTATGTATTTGCAGAGAATATTAGCAGCGGAACCAATCCAACTTATTCATCAGCACTTGGAGAACCAATAAATATAGAAGTAGTTCCTTCAATTAAAATGGAAGTTTATAGTATTGATGAACCAAAAGCAGGTGCAATACCAGATACTTCTGCTGTGCTTAAAGTGGAAACAGAAGGGAAAAGCACTACATCTAATGATGTAGCTGTTACATGGCTTGATGAAACAGGTAACAGGGTAACAGGCAGATATAATAATGGCAGGCAATATACAGCATATGTTAATATGAAAGATTTTGGACCAGTTTACTTTAACCAGAATCCAGATGTATATATTAATGGTGAAAAAGCAAAAATTTTAGATGCCATTGATGGTACATTTTCTTTGTACAATACATTTAATGCTACAGAGGCTGTTAAAGTACAGATAGCAGGGGTAGTGAGTGGAAGTGCAATATCATTAAAAGCATATACTACTGGTTATTCTGATATAGATTATACATATGAATGGTATAACAGCCTTAATACATCATTGACAGCAACAAGGAGTAGTGAATATAATTTATTAAGCACTGATGTAGATAACAGGATAAGCGTAAAAGTATATGATGATACAAATACAGAAGTTGGTGCTTCTTATTTAGATATAGCAAAGGATGAGATGCTTAAGGTTGATTCTGTAACAGGTGTGTCTAAGACAGATGAAACTGTGAAGGGAAAGGCTGATGGTACATTATCAGGACTTAAGGATACAATGGAATTTTCTAGTGATAACAGCATTTACAGCCAGTGTACAGATAGTACAATTACAGGTTTAGAGCCAGGGGAATATTATATCAGGATGAAAAGTGGTCCATCAGTTGTACCAGCTGGAATTGATGGAATATATGCAAGTTATAATATAGAAGAAGGAAAAACTGTTACAATTATTTTTAACAGTAATGGCGGAAGTAATGTAGATAGCATAACAGATATTGTTTATGGAATTATTGGTAAACCTGCTGACCCTGTGAAAGAAGGATATACATTTGCAGGCTGGTATAAGGAGGAAGATTGTCTTAATATCTGGGATTTTGATAAAGATAAAGCAGATACAGATATAATCCTTTATGCTAAATGGAATAAAAACCAGGAAGGTACAGGAACTAATCCTGGCCCGGATGGTACACAGACGCCAGGAAGTACAGAAACTACAGCACCAGATACAACCACTAAGCCATCTGGTACAACAGGTATATGGTATCCATCAGCAGGTACAAATCCAGCACAGACAACAGAGCCAACAATAGTGCCAGCGCAGACAACAGAGCCAACTGTAGTACCAGTGCAGACAGCTATACCAACTGTAGTACCAGTGCAGACAGCAGAACCATCATCTGTCCCAACACAGACACCAGAAAATGAAAAAACAGAAGAGCCTTTAGATGTGGATAAGACAATAAATAAGGTTACAAAAAATGGTTCTGAATATACTGTTGATGATAATTCAGGTTCTGTTTCATTATCAAGTATAAATGTCCCTAAAGATGGTAAAGTAAAAATTCCTGATAAAGTAACCGTTAATGGGCAAACTTATACAGTGACAAGTATTGATAGTGGTGTATTTAAAAATAATAAGAAAGTTACTGTAGTTACGTTAGGAAATAATGTTAAAAAAATAAGTGCTGGTGCATTTAAAGGGTGCACAAACTTAAAGGAAGTAAAATTCGCTTCAGGATTAACAACAGTAGGTAAAAATTCATTTAAAGGTTGTACTGCGCTTAAGTCAGTGAAACTTCCAGATACTGTAACGAATATTGGCAAGGGAGCATTTAAAGGCTGTACTTCATTGACAAAGTTTAAGGTTGGAAAGAAGAAAAGTGAAAATAATAATAAGAAACTTTCAATAAGGCAGAATGGCAAAAATATTGTTTTAGAGTATAGTCCTGATACAGGCAGTATGTTTGGTGCAAGTGCTGCAAAGGTAGTTATTGGTGCAAGTGCGTTAGAAAATTGTGTAAAGCTTAGCCTTGTTGTTATTAACAGCCAGGTTACAAAGATAGGAAATTCCACTTTTAAACACTGTAGCAAGCTGCGTAAGATGCTTGTCAGGTCACTTAAACTTAAAACAGTTGGAAACCAGGCATTAAAAGGTGTAAATAACTGTAAAATATCTGTACCACCAGTGAAAATTAAGCCATATACAAAACTGTTTAAGAATAAAGGACAGGGAAAGAAAGTAGTTATTGCTAAGAGCTGATTTATTATACTGCAATCTGGCAGTATAATAAATAGTGCATAATTAGTTTAAGAGGAATTTTACATGAATGAAGATTTTCGTATTGTTTTAGAAATTGATGAAAGTGATAGTGGAACTACTAATATACCTTTAAAGGAAGAAAGGTTATTTTTAAAAAAATTTCATGGATACAATAGTATTTGTATCCAGTGCCATGATAATCCGGATGCAGATGCATTAGCATCCGGATATGCTTTATATAAATATTTTTACAGCCGTGGACAGAAAGTGAATTTTATTTATACAGGGCATAACCGTATAACAAAGCCTAATCTTATTATGATGGTTAATGAGCTTGGCATACCTGTGGAATATGTGGGAAAGCTGCCAGAGTGTGATATTCTTATAACAACAGACTGCCAGTATGGTGCAGGTAATGTTACAAAATTAGAAGCAAAAACAGTTGCTATGATAGACCATCACCAGTGTGGTATTATGCAGAATGAGAATTATTATATAAGAAGCGGGCTTGGAAGCTGTGCCACAGTTGTATGGGATTTGTTAAAGGCTGTGGGCTTTGATATTGATTCTGATATTAATCTTTCTACTGCACTATATTATGGCTTGTATAATGATACAAACCAGTTTGAAGAAATATACCATCCATTAGATAAGGATATGAGGGACAGCCTTAATAAAAATGAACAGCTTCTTTTTAAACTTATGAATACGAATTTGTCTTTAAATGAACTGGATATAGCAAGTGTTGCACTTACAAAACAGGTTTATTGTAATAAGAACAGGTTTTCTGTAATAGAGGCAAAGCAGTGTGACCCTAATATACTGGGTATAATAAGTGATTTTGTAATACAGGTGGAAGAAGTAGATACCTGTGTTGCATTTAACCCTAATCCAGGTGGGTATAAATTGTCTGTAAGAAGCTGTATAAAAGAAATAAAGGCAAATGAACTTGCAGAATATTTATGCAGCGGAGTTGGCAATGGAGGAGGACATCTTACCAAAGCAGGTGGTTTTATATCTGCCAGGCTTTTTAGTGAAAAAGCAGGCGGGACAGATATTAAGGAATATTTTATAAGCAGGATTAACCAGTATTATAATGATTTTGAAATTATTTATGCAAAAACACATGAGATTGATACTTTTGCTTTAAAAAGATACCAGAAGAAAGATATAATAGTTGGTGTAACAGATGCATGTGATTTTATAGAAAAAGGGACTCCAATACTTGTACGTACACTTGAAGGTGATGTGAATTTAAAAGTAGAAGATGGATTGTACTTTATGATAGGAATAGAAGGTGAAGTATATCCTATACGTAAAGAAAAGTTTGAAAGAACTTATAAATATGTAGAAGGTGAACCCGATATGGTGATGGAATATGCACCAACTGTAAGGGATAATATATGTGGTAATGTATACCAGCTTATGAAATATATGAAGACCTGTGTTGCGACGGGGCAGAGTACGGTTCTTGCCAAAGAACTTGAAAAGAATGTAAAGGTATTTACATCTTGGGATGAAACAAAATATTACCGTGGGCTTAAAGGTGATTTTCTGGTGGTACGTGAAGATGACCTGCATGATATATATGTGGTACGCAGGGATATATTTTTTAAGACATATAAAGAAGTGTAGAAGAAGTACCAGAAAGGCATAGTTATTTATATGAAATATACAGCATTTGTCAGCTACCGTCATGGAGGCATTGATGAAAAAGTAGCAATGCAGATACATAAACATATAGAACATTACCGTGTGCCATATAAACTTGCAAAGTCTTTAGGCAAAAAAAACATGGGCAAGATATTCCGTGATTCAGAAGAATTAAAAGCTGCAAGTGATTTATCTGCAATTATCCAGAGAGCTCTTGATGAAACAGAGTGGCTTATAGTAATCTGTACAAAAAGGTTTAAAGAATCTGTCTGGTGTATGGAAGAAGTTGAGTATTTTATAAAAATACGTGGACGTGAAAAAATTATTGTTGTTCTTGTAGAAGGTGAGCCAGCAGAAAGTTTTCCAAAGATACTTACAGAAGTTGAACGTGATGGTGAAATAATATCAATAGAACCTCTTGCGGTTGATATAAGGGGAAAGTCAGAAGCCCAGATATTAAGAAACCTTAAACGTGAGAAATTCCGTTTTCTGGCTGATATGCTAGAAGTTGATTATGACGATTTAAAACAGAGACAAAAAGAAAGGCAGCGTAAATTTATTACAACGGTAGCTACTGCTGTTACCGTTTCAATAGGAACATTTGCTATAATAGTTGCAAGAAAAAATATCCAGCTGGAAGAGGCATATTCTGCGCTTGGCAATTCTATGCAGCAGACACTTAAAGGGCAGTCATATTACCTTGCAGAATATTCTGACGAAGCATATAACAATGGTGACAGAAAGACAGCAGCAATGCTGGCACTTGAAGCTCTTCCAGAAAACCTTGACAACCCAGAAAGACCATATGTAGAAAGTGTTATGAGATACCTTACAACAGCATTGGGGGTATATGATTTCAGTACAGGTTATAAGATAGACAGGCTTTTTGACATGGAACAGGAAGCTTATGATACTAAGGTACAGGCAAGCAGTGATAAGAAGCTTCTTCTTATTGAAAGATATTATTCTGCAGCTAATAATATGCTGCAAAGATATGCAGATATATATTCATTAGAAAGTGGTGAAAAAATTGCTTCATACAGTACAGGTTCACTGGACAGGTCATATTACTCAAGTTATACAAGATGTTCATGGCTGCTTTCTGACAGCAAGACTCTTATATATGCAGGAGAGGCTGGTCTTACATCTATAGATGTGTATACAGGTGAAGTAAATTTCCAGGCAGAAAAAGTCTCTGAATTAGTAGTAAGTGATAATGAAGACCTGGTAACAGCAGTAGATTATGAAGAAGGAAACCTCTATTCATTTAATATGGAAGGGGAGAACATATTAAACTGCAGTCTTGGCCATGATATAGAATATACATTATATGCTGTAAGTCCAGACAGTTCAACAGCTGCATTATCAGCAAGTACATCAGGGACAAATGGTATTCTGCTTATAGATACCAAATCAGGAACTAATGTATTTGTAAACCAGTATGGAAAATGTGAGGGGATTTTATTTTCAGCGGATTATAAACTGTGTTTTTTAAGGACTGATGATGAAGCAGGATTAAAGCATATTATTGAATATAATATAGATAAGGGTAAAGAAAATTATCTTTGTGATGCAGAGTGGGACTTAAAAACAATGGCTTTATCAGAAAAGGAAACTTGTTTTTACTATCATGGTGCCAAGTTATATGAGGTAGATAATAAATCAGGAGATTCACTATGGGAGCATACATTTGCATCTGATATTATTTCAATATATACAGGTGGAGGATGTCTGGGGGTATCTTGTGAAAATGGAACAATATATTTCTATGATATAGAGGGTAAAAACCTTATAAATACACAGGAAGGTAATGAAGAACCTTTTTATTTTGTATATATAGATGATAAATATGCATGTCTGCGTGATTACTGGGGCAGGGCAGTCCGCATATATAACAGGAGTTCATCTGGCAGGGAAGATGTGCAAAGCTGTTCTATCTTTAATAATGAAGAACAGCTTCCAGATAAGTGGTATACCTGTTCTAATTCTGGTGACAATTTTTTTATGGGGTTTGCGAGTGGTATACAAAAAGTATTTGAAATATTTGATGCAGATAAAATGGTATGTAAAAACCGTTCATCAATTATGGACCTGGGTTATTCATCTTTTGAAAATCTTACAATAGATATTCCAGGAGGCGGATATTTTAGTATACGTGACTATGGCACATATGAGAATAAACATTATAATATCAATAATTCAGATGTAGTTATGGAGTATAGTGAAGATTCGTATTACTATTATAATGAAGATAATTCTGTTTTATTTATTGCAGATAAAGATAAATTAATAAAATATAATGCAATAACAGGTAAAAAAATAGAAACACTTAAAATACCAGATGGTTATAATAAGGGTGTATCTACAGATAAATACAGAATTTTCAGCAGTAGTAATAAAATATGTATACAGAACATTGCAGATGGCAAGGAGCATATTATAGAAAACGCAGAATTATACTCTTTCCATGAAGGAAGGGACTTGATATTTTATAGAAATGAAGATGGGACAAATTGGTATGTGTGTTCAATTAGCAATAAAAGAATATTGTGTAGTGGTGAAGCAGGTAATTATTCATGTACAATGTTTTTTGGAAATGGCAGGTATTTTCTAAATGACTATTGTGAAGTGTATGATATGGAAACCTGGGAAAAGGTACTTGACCTTTCATCAATAAGCAATGGTGTATATGGGGTACAGACAACAGACAGCCTTCCATATTTTGTAGTGTGGTACCAGGACAGCGAAGCCAAAAGCAGTGGTAAAACAAAAGGTTCTAATGTTGCGTATTTATACAGTAAAGAAAATGCTGGTGAAGTTGTTGCAGAAATACCTAATTATGTTGCTGCAACAAGTGATGGCAAGATAGTAGTATATGATGGTGCACATACATTGTATAAAGTGCCTCTTTATACAGAAAAGGAAATTATTAAAATGGCAAAAGAGTATATAGGGAACTCTGGATTTAAAGATTACCAGAAAGAAAAGTATCATTTATTTACAGATTAAAGAAACAGGAGTGTATATTGTTATTATGCCAGTAAATCTGGTATGCATGTTATTACAGTGCTATCAGTAGTACTTCTGGGTTTATATTTTTAGAAAGGTTTGGTTAAAAGTATGGTTACAAAAGATATAGGTTATTTTGATTTAGAGCAGGTTGCAGATTCAGGACAATGTTTCAGATGGAGGAAGCTTGATGAATATAAGTATAGGATACCTGCATTTGGAAATTATGTTGATATTGCACAGAATGGAAATCATTTTGAACTTTCATGTACAGAAGAAGAGTTTGAGAAAATCTGGTATAATTATTTTGACCTTGGAACAGATTATGGTGGTTTAATCAACCGTATTAGCGGGGATGATATATTTTTAAAAAATGCAGCAGAATATGGCAAAGGTATAAGAATTCTTAACCAGGATATATGGGAAACTATAATTTCTTTTATAATTTCCCAGAATAATAATATACCACGTATTAAAAAAAGCATAGAGTCCCTGTGTAACAGGTATATGCGTCAGACAGAGGCACTTGCAGGTACAGGTATTTATATGATACCATATCTTGAAGATATAGAGAAAAACGGGGGAAGGGAGAGTCTTTCAGAACTTGGCCTGGGTTACAGGGACGGGTATATATGGGGTATGTGTGGTTACCAGAGCCATTTTCCATGTTTTTTAGATGAATTGAAAAAGATGGGTTATAAAGAATCAATGGAATATCTTATGAAGTTTAAAGGAATTGGTAAGAAGGTAGCTAATTGTGTATGTCTTTTTGGGCTTCATCATCTTGATGCATGCCCTATAGATGTCTGGATGAAGAAGGTAGTTGATGAGGAATATGGAGGGGTGATGCCTGCATGGATGACTGATGAATATGCAGGAGTATACCAGCAGTATACATTCTTTTATAAAAGGGAGAAGAAATAATATAAATATTAAATTTACAAAGGCAGTGCAAAAGCACTGCCTTTTATAATATAAAAAAGTATTGTTATAATAAGGCAGGTTTGTATTTACTTTTTTATGGAAATAATATGTTGTATAAATATGTGAAAGCATTGGAAATTTAAAATAGGTACACTAATATAAAATATCTATGTGGAGGATTTATATGCAACATATTAGTGACCTTCAGATTGGTGTAAGATTGCAAAAGCTTCGTGAAAGTAAAGGCAATAATAAAACTGATTTAGCCATTGAACTTAATATATCTACTGCCCAGTATGGACGTCTTGAGAATGGAAAGGCAACTATTTCAATAGAGGTATTAAATAAGATTTGTTCTTATTATAATACTTCTGTTAATTATATTCTTTTTGGGGAAAGTAATTCTTATAGAAGTTTATTTTTCGATAAAATAAATGGTTATCCGCAATCTATTATAAGACGTATCTTAAAAATATTAAGCTGTTTATTTTATTTAGAAGATAATAAAAAATATTATAATAATCCCTTTTATAAAATATTTATTGATGGCCTGCTTGAAACAATACCAGTAGAAGCACCATCAGCTTTAATGTATGTACTGGAATATGAGAGAAACCGCAGAAAGGCCAGTGAAAACTGGATGATAAGGGAACTTGGGCTTACCAGGTTTAAATGGGATACAATAATGAAAGATAAAAGTATACATGATATTTATATACCATTGCAGGTAAGTAACCAGTATGGCTATGATATGGATTTTCTTATAAATAATAAAATTAATGCAGATATGTTTTTTGACAATCTTTTTGCAGAAGAAAATCCAGAAAGACAGAAAAATATTATGCAGGTGTTTGACCTGGTAGTCAAGGACCAGGAAAAGGAATACCATGTTGAAAAGCAGGAAAATAATTATTAATTAAGAGATGCTGGCGGTATGCTTCTGCTTGGAGGCAATATCATTTAGTTAAGCACAACCCTTTTGTAAATGCCAGAGTAATATAGTCTTTGTGTAAATTTATGGGATAATGTTAATTTGTTATTGGGTAAGTAGCGGAATAAAACTGCAACTCAAAATTAGTATTACTAATAAAAACTGCAGGTGTGGGGGCGTTCTATGAAGCAGCTAAAAAAACTGGGTATTGTAATTTTATCTTTACCCATTATACTGGTAGTAATTCTTGTGTTATATGAAATCTTTGGTATATGTATAAATCATATTACGACAAAAAAACAAACTAACACATTGAAGATAAATCTAGAAAATGAAATTTCTGATATTGAGATTATAAATATTTATTCTGAAACTGGAAATACATCTGGAACTGGAAACCATGTTGACTGTCTGTCTTCTATAACATTTTCCACAAAAATGCAAGAAACTGAAATAAAAAATTGTATGTCAGAATACTATGTATTTGATGAATGGAGTTGTTATATAAATAAAACAGATGATGGGTATTACATAATCTGTATAAATACACCAGCTCCATTTGCAGATAATATAGAAGGACATTAACTTCTAGTTTACTAAGGCATATGTCAAGCGTATATTCGCAATCCGCTTCGCCTTTTCGGAATTATGTACCCATTGGAAAATGACTTATAAATATACATTGTAAATGGCAGATAAAGATTTTATAATCAAATATAAATTGAGAATTTATTTGGGGTGGTTTTATGATATGCAAGTTGAGATATGGTAATACAAATACGTTTTTCATTCAAGGGATAGGTGGTGGTTTGCTTGTTGATACAGATTTTGCAGGGACATTACCTGCATTTTATAGGGCAATTAAAGAACATAACATTAAAAGTAGTGATATTTCTTATGTTTTGGCAACGCACTATCATCCTGACCATATTGGCTTAATAAGTGAATTGATAAAACAAGGGGTACAACTTATACTAATTAACACACAAATTTCCCATATTCATTTTGCCGATAAGATTTTCAGAAAAGATAAGCGGTTAAAGTACGAAACTATCAATACTGATAACTCAATAACTATCAACAGCAAAGATAGCCGGAAGTTTCTCAAAAATATAGGTATTGCGGGAGAGATTATATCTACTCCAAGTCATAGTGAAGATAGTATATCCTTGATTTTAGATAGTAAAGTTTGTTTTGTGGGAGATTTAGAACCTATCGAATACATTGATGCTTATGATAATAATATTAGATTAAAAAGCGGTTGGAAACATGTCATGAGCTATAATCCTAAAATTATTTACTATGCTCACGCAAATGAAAAATATTTTAACCTCATTAAGTAAGCCCTTTAAAATACACGCTTCTTAAGCGGTGAGTTTGGTTTACCAGGGCTTACTTAGTCTGGCAGGAGATTGGGCTCCTGCCAGACTGCCGCTACTCGCAATAGTGACAGCGTGCCGTTTATAATGGTATAAAACGCTAAACATTGAGTGGTAGAGCCGTTTCTATTGTTTCCCCTTTTTATATGTCTAAATATACCATACCTGGCAGCAGGAAGCAAGAAGTTTTTAACCTAAGTGTAACTGTGCTTTTAATGCGTCCTGTAGAACCTGTGAAAAGTTGATACCTTTTTCCAAAGCGGCGTTATTAAGCCATGCCGGGATTGTAAGTGTTTTTTTGACTGATTTCTCAAAATGTTCCTTTGCATATGAATCCACATCTACAGAAACCATATTGACAAGACATTCGCACATAGGCGCATCCGGGTCAAGTTCTTTTGCAACAGCTCGTGGGTCAATATCAGATAATTTAGACGGTTTTGGTATATTGTCTCCATCCATTTGGCAGGTATGAAGATAGCCAGCTAAACACTCAATAGCCATTTCCATAGCTCCCTCAAAGGTATCACCACATGTAGATAGCCAGTTAAGGTCAGGGAACACTACAGAATAGCCGTTGTCTTCGTGAAAGAAACAGGCTGGATACATTGATAACATTTAATACACCTCCTATATTGTTTAAAGGGATATAGGCAGTAGGGCTATTTTAGCCCCGCCTGTTTTTTAATGGAATTTTCTGTACCTTTGGGAAGGTCTTTTGTATGAAACGGTATTGTGACTTTTCCCGGTTTAGTCGGATGTATGTAATTTTTGTGTGAACCTTCTTGATTTTTGAACATCCATCCGTCTGCAAGGATTAGTTTTTCCATCTCCCTTGGTTTCATTGGCATTTTTGTTTTCCTCCTTGCATTATTATAATAAAATATAATACGTATAATATCAATACGTATTATAAAAATATGTATAAAAAATAATAAAAAACAGGGCGTTAAAACCCTGCCTTTTTGTGTTACCATTCCTCCTTATTTTTTTTATAAAATTTTATTTTTATTTAACAGTGTTAGACAAATTTTTACTTTTATAGTAGAATATTACAAATATACATATAAGGAGGTTTTTTAGCGAAACAAAGCGTGTTCAGTGTAGTATCAATGGTAATAGGTATAATATCATTAGTATTTTCTTGTTTAGGTATTGTTTTTTTAGGGTTTTCCGAAATGGTGCAGAATTAGAAAATATATATGACAGTTCATATTCTGATGAAACAAAAAACTATGGAAAAAATATAAAACCAGGCAAAATAATAGAAATGTATGTGATTTACCAGCTTTCAAATAAGAAGTCAGATGTTGAACTATAGCAATCCAACAAAAGTATAACCTCTTAACAAATGATTTATAATAAGAACAGAGGTGATAAAAATGTTAAGTAATGAAGAAAGAAAATTATTAGCAGACGCATATGAAAAAGGATATAAAACAAAAGATTTATCAGAAATTTTTAAAATAAGTGTC
>Ga0137308_101250_pt1 | contig 27253 bp, 25 predicted proteins | sample Inofrocosms_June_FD_97181 | JGI IMG/M metagenome (GOLD analysis project Ga0137308, IMG submission 97181) | Mouse cecal microbial communities from Vienna, Austria - N-Acetylneuraminic and N-Acetylglucosamine D2O microcosms_June | ecosystem: Host-associated > Mammals > Digestive system > Large...
AACCGCCGGTTCCCACCGGGTAATTCCTTTTGGGGAAACTTTATACCAGGCACTGAGGGCGGAAAAAACTGACCAATACAAAAATGAACTGAAATACGGCGGCGGATTCACCATTCAGGTTATTGAAAAAATAAAAGGCAGACAGGGGGCCGATTTGTCCAGGATTGTATCTGTGCCAAAAGACGATGCCGGGCCTTCACCGCGCATCCATATGGTCTGCATAAATTCGCTCGGGCACCACACCACTGCGGTTCCGTTTAAATACTGTACGCACGTCATTAAAGATGAGCTGGGAATTGATTTTGATTATCATACGCTCAGGCATACCCACGCCACAATATTAATTGAGTCCGGTGCGGATGTGAAAAATGTACAGGCCCGCCTGGGTCATTCTAACATACAGACTACGCTGCAGACTTATGTACACGACACAGACCATATGGCGGCACGGTCAGTAGAGCTTTTTGAAAAAGCAACAGAACGAAAGACTTCTTAATTTTGCCCAAATGCACCCAAAGGTGTTCGTTCTGGGTTCAAAGAGCCCGCTATATTTTTAACACGGTTTCATTGAACGGGTGGCAAACGGGTGGCAGAACACATTCTATTAAGCCCTAGCGCATTCAAAAGCCTTGATTTATATGATTTTAAACGCAGAAGTGATTATTATGAGTACATATGAGGAAATGCAGATTATGCTTACTATGGCTCTGCTAGTTGTTGCAATTCTGAATCTGAAAAATAAGAAATAGCCGTCCTGCTCCTGGAAAAGTAGACGGCTATTTCTTAGCTTGATATAACGCCGGGTCGGGTGATGTGTGCTCACCTTCCGGCTCCCTTGTTAAGCATATTATATGTCATTCACATGGATTTTTCAACTACAAATTTTACTGCAGTGACACCGATCGGAGGCAGGTCACCCCGTCATGCAGTCTTAATAACTAATTTTTGACATTTTGTAAAACTTTTTATCCTCTTTGCCAGTTGTGGCCAAACATTCGTGATAGAATGATGATTTTTGAAAATTGCTTTATGTCAACCGTGCGTCACAGTTTGTACCCAAGGGTATGATATGGGAGATTTGTTCCGCATGAGGGCGTTGTAGCGGGCTACACCAACCGAATAAGGGGCAAATCTGCCGCAAAGTGGGGCGTATGGGTAGCGTGAATGAATTTTCAAACACGCTCTAGCACAGATTTACGCAGAAAACGAATCTGCCAGGTTTATCTTTGTGCTGGACGAATGGGATTTTATCTTTCATCAGGCATTTATCACGGAAGAAGAACGATTCTCCGAGTACTTTGGATTTACCCAGGAAGAGACCGACGCATTACTAAAACGTTATCACCAGAACACGGCAAAGCCCTGGCGGGTCACTCAGCGGGGACTCAAGCACTGGTATGACGGTTATCACACAAAATCAGAAAAGCGTTTATACAATCCCCGTTCCGTAACTGCGGCCCTGTCCAACAACAATCTGGGAAACTACTGGACCAGCTCCGGGCCTTACGATGAAATCTTTTATTATGTAAAAAACAACATAGACGCAGTCCGTGAGGATCTGGCCCAAATGATGGCCGGGACCGCCATCCCGGTGAAAATACAAGAATATGCGGCAGTATCCATGCACCTGAAAACTAAGGATGAAATCTTTTCCGCCATGGTGGTCTATGGATTCTTAAGTTATAAAAATGGAAAAGTCTTCATTCCCAACAAAGAATTAATGGACAAATTCGCTGATATGATACGCAGAGAGCCTTCACTGGGATATGTATACCGCCGTTGTAAACCTTGCCTATTTAGCGGCCAGAGACACGTACCGGGTGGAAAGAGAAGAAAAAGCGGGCACCGGATATGCTGACTTTCTATTCTATCCTGAAGTGGATAAAAGTGCTGACTGCATCATTCTGGAGCTGAAAATTGACCACACTCCCGACGAGGCAATCCGGCAGATAGAAGACAAAAATTACGCGCTCTGTTTTCGTGGAAAAACTGCAGAGGCGCCCAAGTTCACAGGAAAAATAAGGGCTGTGGGAATCGGTTACAGCAAAAAGACAAAAAAACATTCCTGTAAAGTAAAAATCCTCTAAAAGCCTTACTGAAAAAATCGGAACAGCCCTTTCTTCTTCCCATTTTCTCCCTGCAGACGCTTCTGCAGGGAGTCTCCCATAGCGTTGCTGTACATCTCACCGTTTGACAGGTCCATCACAGCGAGACAGCCGGAACTCCAGCCGTATTCTTCTTTCTTTTCATTGTAATATGTGATGTGTCTGTAACGTTTGATAAATTTCTGCATTTCTTTTGTAACCGGTCCGTCTGTAATCAATACCAGACTGATAAAAGTAAAACAGTGCTGGTCATTGCCCTTGTCCACATCCTCCTGCTCCATCTGGGAAATCCACTCAGAACATTCCCGCAGAAGTTCCAGAGTAAGTTTCTCACACAGATAAAAATAACAATATTCCCCCCCTGTGGTCATCTTCCCCCATTTGGTGTCCACCCCCAGAAAAGTGCTCCGGCTGGTGGTGCTCATTTTCTGCATCATGACGAATGAATGGCCGCATTTTTCCACATTCCAGAAAGGCTCGTAGTGCTCCTGGCCCCGTCCGGCTATTTCTTCTAACCATTCCCGCGCTTTTTCTTCAAAATTCATCTATTTCCATTCCTCCTTGTTTTTATTTGTTGATTATCATCGCCGCTCCATCCATGGAGAAGAACATTTTCCTTTTCATCTGCCTGCAGATATACTTTCCATCAAGTATCGTATACTGAATAATTACGCCACATGAATTTCTGTAAAACTGACCGTATTATAACATAAATAGACGTAGAAAAAAAGTGCAAGAAAGAATCCTGCGGCGGGCCGTCACGAACGGCATATTCCACTCCGCCGCAGGGCGATCCCCTGGAGGGTTTTTATCGTATAGGAGACAAAGTTTCCTATACGATAAAAAAACCGGCCAGACCAACATCCAGCCAGCTTTTTCCACTATATACTCTGCAGACTGCTCCTGCTATTTCACTTCCACCGTCCACCCATGGGTATCTTCCAGTTTCCCCAGCTGAATCCCGGTAACTGTGTCATACAATCTCTGGCTCAGCTTGCCGATGCCGCCGTCCTGAATCTGGAACACTTCCTGCTCATAACGAAGATGTCCTACCGGAGAAATAACCGCAGCCGTTCCTGTTCCCCACACTTCTTCCAGGGCGCCGCTTTTCGCCGCTTCCTCCAGTTCCTGCACAGATACTTTCCGCTCTTCCACAGTATATCCCCACTCTTTGCACAGTGTGATGCAGGTGTCTCTGGTAACGCCGGGGAGGATGCTTCCGTTGAGCACTGGGGTAACCACCTTTCCGTCGATTTTAAAGAATATGTTCATGGCTCCCACTTCTTCGATGTACTTCCTCTCCACACCGTCCAGCCACAGTACCTGGGAATATCCCTCCTCATGGGCCTTCATCTGGGCCGCCATAGATGCCACATAATTGCCCCCGGTCTTGGTCTCACCGATTCCGCCTCTAACTGCCCGCACATAGTCATCTTCAATCCATATTTTCACCGGGTCCAGTCCTTCCGGATAATAGGGCCCTACGGGAGAAAGGATCACCATAAACTTATAAGTATAAGATGGACGCACGCCCAAAAAGGGATCTGTGGCAATCACAAAAGGCCGGATATATAGAGAAGTCCCCGGTTCAGTGGGAATCCATCTCTCATCCATCCGTACCACCTTTTGAATCCCCTCCAGGAAAATATCATCAGGAATTTCCGGGATCATCAGACGGCGGTTGGAATTGTTGGCCCTTTCCAGGTTCTTGTCCGGACGGAACAAAAGGATACGGCCGTCTTCTGTCTTATAAGCCTTCAAACCCTCAAACATTTCCTGTCCATAATGGAATACCATAGCCGCAGGGTCCAGCTCCAGATTGTGGTAAGGTACCACTCTGGCGTCATGCCATCCTTTTCCTTCTGTGTAATCCACCTCCAGCATGTGGTCGGTAAATATGGTTCCAAATACCAGCGGATCACCTGCCGGAGGCAGTGCCTTCGGTTCTTTTGTCTGTTCCATACGAATTTCTGTCATCGTCTTTCTACCTCGCTTTCTCGTATTTTAAAAATCTATATTCTAAGTCAAAATACGTCTGTTCTTCGCTGGATGTCACTACTTTCCATTCATCCATCTCGTCCAGATTGGGAAAATACGCATCCGCCTCATAAGTAAAATCAATCTTTGTCACATATGCCCTATCGCAGTACGGAAGCATCTGCTGATATACACTGTCCCCTCCAATGATATAAACATCCTCAGACGGGTACTTCTCCAGTTCCTGAAACAGCTCCATGCGGCTGTTTACCGTCTGTGCTCCTTTGACACGGTAATTGCTGTTTTTGGTCAGGACAATGTTGGTCCGCCCAGGGAGAGGCTGTCCCCCCGGAAAACTCTCCAGCGTCTTGCGGCCCATAACTACAATCTTTCCCATGGTTTCCCCCTGAAAAGACTTCATATCTGCAGGAATCCGCACCAACAGCTGGTTATCCTTCCCGATCCCCCAGTTCCTGTCAACTGCTGCAATCAAATTCATAGCCGTTCTCCTTCCCCGCGCGCCTGAAAATTCATTTACGCCCATATTTATACCCGCGAACCAAATGATTTGCCAGCAAGTCTTCACTGTTTCAAACAAAACAGCAAATCATTTGGCAAATACGTATGCTCTTGAGTATACTACAATTACCTACACTGCCACAGGAATGTCTTTGACCTGGGGCCCTGTCTGATAATTTTCCACCAGCAGGTCGCCCACTGTAAAATCATAAAAGTCCTTTATTTCCGGGTTCAGCGCTACTTTTGGAGCGTCATACACCGGCCGGCTGATTAATTCCTTTACGATGGGAATATGACGGTCATAGATATGGGCATCGGCAATCACATGAACCAGTTCCCCTGCCTGCATGTCCGACACCTGGGCAAACATATGCACCAGAAGCGCATACTGGCATACATTCCAGTTGTTGGCCACCAGCACGTCCTGGGAACGCTGATTTAAAATGGCATTTAAGGTGAGCTTATCCTCCCCCGGCTGCTGGGTCACGTTAAAGGTCATGGAATATGCACAGGGATACAATGCCATCTCATGGAGATCCCGGTGCACATACAGACTGGTGAGAATCCGGCGGCTGTATGGATTGTGCTTCAGGTCGTAAAGCACCCGGTCCACCTGGTCCATCATCCCTTCCTTATAAGAATGTTTCACACCCAGCTGATAGCCGTATGCCTTTCCAATGGAACCCGACTCATCTGCCCAGCTGTCCCAGATATGGCTGTTCAATTCATGGACATTATTGGACTTCTTCTGCCAGATCCACAAAAGCTCATCAAAAGCACTGCGAATCCCTGTTCTGCGAAGGGTCATTGCCGGAAACTCCCGGCGCAGGTCATACCGGTTCACCACCCCAAACTTCTTAACCGTATAGGCCGGTTCCCCGGTATCTTCCCAGACGGGACGCACTTTCTCACCCCTGGTGTCCACTCCATTGTCCAGAATCTCCTGGCACATGTCTATAAAAATATGATCGGCAATACTCATCCGCATCCTTCCTTTCATTTTTCGTTTTTCATAACATACTTTATTATAATACAGTGCCCCGGGATGTGCAATTGCATTTTTTTCAGATTCATGCTATCATGAAAGCGTATTTGAAAATGAAAAATCTTTTTAAGAAAGAAGTGTTACGTATGAGAGAACTCCTGATAAACGTTATCCGTCCCTTTTCCTTTCTCCCTGCCATACTGATTATGTACGCGATCTTTACCTTGTCAGGGCAGAGCGGAGAGGTATCTGCAGGTCTGAGTTTTAAAGTCAGTTACAAAATCGTAGAAATGAAGAGCCGAATCGCAGGAGAGTACAAAGATGAGTACCAGCTGGCCTACGAGGCAGAACTGATCCACCCGAAAGTGCGGAAACTGGCGCATATGACCGAATATTTCTGTCTTGCCATCGCCGTATCATTTCCCTTCTATGTATACAGCCTCCGGGGAATCCCGCTGATGCTTGTTGCAGGGATTATCTGCGTGGGATTTTCCGGGCTGGACGAATACCATCAATCCTTTGTGGCTGGACGGGGGCCTTCCTCCCGGGATGTGGCCATTGACAGCGTGGGCATTTTCTTCGGTATCCTGGCTGTCCGCATCTTCTGCTGGTTCTTCCTGCTGCTCCTGCCAAAAAGAAAAAAACGGCGGAATTATTCGTAACTTCCGCCGTTTTTTATTATATTTGTGTGATACCCGCCAGACTTTCGGTATAGGGCGCCCGGAAGATTCCCTGGTCTGTGACAATGGCTGTAATCAGAGAATGGTCCGTCACATCAAAAGCCGGATTATAACATTTCGTCTTTGGCAGCGCCATGGGCTGTTTATAAAACTGTTCTTTGATTTCCTCCGGCGGACGCAGTTCAATGGGAATGTGTGCACCGGTGGGACAGTTCAAATCTATGGTAGAACTGGGGCCCAGCACATAAAACGGTATGTGGTAATAATCCGCCAGAATGGCCACGCCGCTGGTTCCGATCTTATTTGCCGTATCTCCGTTGGCCGCCACCCGGTCACATCCCACAAAACATGCCTGCACCCATCCGTTCTTCATCACCATGGAAGCCATGTTATCGCAGATAAGCGTCACGTCAATCCCGCCCTGTTCCAGTTCATAGGAAGTCAGACGTGCCCCCTGGAGAAGCGGACGGGTCTCATCGGCGAACACTTTGAATTCCATTCCCCTCTCTTTTCCCAGAAAAAGCGGCCCCAGAGCTGTGCCATACCGGGATGTGGCCAGAGGCCCCGCGTTGCAGTGGGTCAGGATTCCGTCGCCGTTTTTGATCAGTGACAGTCCGTATTCCGAGATCCTGCGGCACATATCCATATCTTCCTGCTGAATCTCCAGCGCCTCTTCTTTCAATTTCACACAGATCTCCGAAACCGGAGCTCCTGGATACTCTGACACGACTCTCTCCATCCGCTGCAGAGCCCATCCCAGATTCACCGCTGTGGGCCGGGAACTGCCGATGTATTCTTTCACTCTGGAGAACTCTTTGGAAAATTCCTCATAACTTTCCCGGGGCATGGACAGAGACAGCACGTACATGCCAAACGCCGCGCAGATACCGATGGCTGGCGCTCCCCGTACCTTCAGCCGCCGGATAGCGTCATAAATTTCCTCTGCCGTGCCCAGTTCCAGATACGTTACACTGCCAGGCAGCCGGGTCTGGTCCAGAATTACCACCCGGTCCCCTGTCTCATTGAGTGCTATATTTCTCATTTGGGAATCCCTTTAGTTCAACTTTCCCATACGCACGATGGATTCTGTAATCAACCGTTTAAAAAGCGGCGCCACCCGGTCTGCCGTGTCCTGGACCTCTTTATGGGTAAGGGGGTGGTCGGCAATGCCGCAGGCCAGATTGGAAATACAGGAAATCCCGCAGATTTTCATTCCCATGTGGTTGGCAGCCACAGCCTCGCAGGCCGTGCTCATGCCCACCGCATCTGCCCCCAGAATCTTACACATCTGTACTTCATGGGGGGATTCATAGCTGGGCCCTGACAGCTGGATATAGACCCCCTGCCGCAGAGGAATCTCCAGATCTGCCGCTGCGCCTCTGATTACTGTGCACAGTTCCCTGTTGTAAATCTCACTCATATCTGGAAACCGCACTCCCAGCTCATCCATATTGGGCCCCCTAAGCGGAGATGGAACAAAACTGGCGATCTGATCGGTAATCAGCATAAAATCACCGGCCTGAAAGCCTTCTCCAATTCCCCCGGCTGCATTCGTCAAAAACAGTGTCTCAGCACCCATGAGTTTCATCAGCCGCACGGGCAGCACCACATCGCTGATGTCATATCCTTCATAATAGTGCACCCTGCCCTGCATGATCACCACAGGCACATCCCGCACATAACCGAATACAAATCTTCCTTTGTGTCCTGGAACCGTGGACACAGGGAATCCTTCTATATGATGGTAATCCAGAACCTCCTCCACCTGGATTCCCTCCGCATAATCCCCCAGCCCTGACCCAAGAATCAGAGCAATCTCCGGCCGAAAGCGGATTCGTTTCTGAAAACTTTCGTAACATTTCATCAATTTATCATAAACTACGTTCACTGTACTTTTTCCTCCTTCTCCTATGATGTCTGCTCCTCCTGCTGCGGCACTGTTTTCCCATCTTCCTGTACCGGAGTATCCCCGTCGTCTCTCAACTCTTCCTGCTCCGGAACAGCCTCATCGTCTTTCGTGTCCTCCTGTATGGAGAGTTTTTCTTTATCCTTGGTTTCCTCTAATAATCCTGTATTTTCTTCCGGCGGCTCCCCCTCATAAGGCTCCTGATTCCCTGCGCCTTCCCGTTCTTCTTTCTCAATCCGGTGGACAGCCAGCAGTGCCGAACCGCCGATCACCAGTCCAAGCCCGGCAAACACCAGTCCAAAGGCCAGATAAACCTTCGTCAGATGCTCTGTCAACGTTGATTTCACCAGAGAATATCCCAGATACAGCAAATATCCGCCTGCCAGAATCCGTACATAATAAGTAGATTTTCTATTCATCCTGCCCCCTTACGAAACTGTATGACGGCCAAAACCTTCCGTATACAAGTCTACGACTGTGCAAACTGGCTGGCGTACAATTTTGCATAAAATCCTCCCTCAGCCAGCAATTCCTCATGTGTTCCCTGCTCAATAATATTTCCATCCTTCATAACCAGAATCCGGTCCGCAGTCTGTATGGTTGACAGACGATGGGCCACCACAAAACTGGTCCGTCCTTCCATCAGCTGTTCAAATGCCTGCTGCACCCGGATCTCTGTTCTCGTATCAATGGACGACGTGGCTTCATCCAGAATCAGCATGGGCGGACGCATGAGCATCACCCGGGCGATACACAAGAGCTGTTTTTGCCCCTGGGAAATATTTTCCCCGTCCTCCACAATCCACGTATCATACCCATCCTTCATCCTCTGGATAAATCCGTGGGCATGGGCCTGCCGGGCCGCCTGTTCAATCTCCTCACGGGAAGCGTCCGGCTTTCCATACGCGATATTCTGGGCAATGGTTCCCGCCTTCAGCCAGGTCTCCTGAAGTACCATTCCGAAATTCCTCCGCAGTGAATCCCTGGTCAGCTGTCTCACCGGATAACCGCTGACACGGATTTCCCCTCCATTGACATCGTAGAAACGCATCAACAGATTGATCATGGTGGTTTTGCCGCATCCGGTGGGTCCTACAATGGCAATTCTCTGCCCCGGCTTCACCTGTATGGTAATATCCTGCAGAAGCGGCGTATCCGGACGATAAGAAAAGCTCACCTTATCAATATCCACACTTCCGTCTGGCATTTCCAACACCTGGGCATGGGGATCATCCGGCTCCTCAACGGGAGTCTCCAGAAAATCAAAAATCCGTTTGGCGCATGCCAGCGCATTTTCCAGTTCTGTGATCACGCCGGAGATCTCATTGAACGGTTTCGTGTACTGGTTGGCATAATTGAGAAAACTAATCAGCTGTCCCACGCTCATGCCGCCCCCAATTACAATGAACGCCCCTAAGATACTCACCCCTGTATACACCAGTCCATTGACAAACCGGGTAGATGGGTTGGTAATAGAGGAAAAGAACAAAGCTTTAATCCCGCAGGTTCTCAATTCCTCATTGATTTTGTCAAACCGCTCCATTCCCCTTTCCTCATAGGAGAATGCCTGGACCACCCGCTGGCCGCCCACCAGTTCTTCCACCAGAGAAGTCATATCCGCCCGCTTCTCTGACTGTACCTGGAACATGGAAAATGTCCGGCTGGCAATAAAACTGGCCACAAACAGAGATACCGGAGTCAGAACCACCACCAGCAGGGCAATGCTGCCGTTCAGGGAAATCATAAACCCGATCGTTCCCAGTATAGCCGCGATTCCTGTAAACAGCTGGGTAAATCCCATCAAAAGACCATCTGAAAACTGCCCAACATCTGTGACAACACGGCTTAAAATATCCCCGGGCTGGCTCTGGTCCACATAGCTGACCGGCACCTGCTGCAAATGGGTGAACGCCCGGCTGCGGATATCCTCCACCACATGGTAAGTAACCTGATTGGTCAACAGATTCATCATCCACTGAAGCAGCGCCGTGGCACCGATAACCACTGCCAGGGTGAACAGAATCTGCCACAGCTTTCCATAATCCACCTGCCCCGGCCCCACAATCTGATCTACACCCTGGCCGATGAGCACCGGTGCATATAAGGTTAATCCCACTGTAATCATGGCGAACACCAGCATAACCGCAATCTTCAGCCTGTATGGCCGGATATACGCCAGCACCCGGGATATGGTCTTTCGCTGGCGGATTCTTTCCGATTTTTTCATGTGGCCGCCACCTCCTTCTCAGACAGCTGGGACAGACAGATTTCTTTATAAACCTGACAGCTCTCCAGCAATTCCCCATGGGTGCCTGCCCCTGCCAGACGGCCGTCGTCCAATACCAGAATCTTGTCCGCCTGTTTCACTGATGCCGCCCGCTGAGAGACGAGAAATACTGTCATCTCCTGTCCTGCCTGCCGTGACTGTTCCCGCAGAGCCCGGCGCAGAGCCGCATCTGTGGCGTAATCCAGCGCGGAAGCACTGTCATCCAAAATCAGAATCTCCGGATTGCGCACCAGGGCCCGGGCAATGGTCAGCCGCTGGCGCTGGCCGCCTGACAGATTTCTTCCCCCCTGGGCCACTGGCGCGTCCAGCTTCCCTTCCATTTTTTCCACAAACTCCAGGGCCTGGGCCGCCTCCAATGCCCGGTACATCTCTTCCTCCGTGGCGTCTTCTTTCCCCCAGCGCAGATTCTCCCGTATGGTTCCTTTAAACAAAACCGCCCGCTGGGGAACCACCCCCACTTTCTCTCTCAGCTGTTTTAACGGGTATCGGTCTGCCGGATATCCGTCCACCTCCACCTTTCCCGAGGATACATCGTAAAATCGGGGGATCAGATTGACCAGCGTGGATTTCCCGCTGCCGGTACCCCCGATAATCCCAACTACTTCTCCTTTTTCTGCCGAAAAAGTAATCCCCGCCAGCGCCGGAGCGCCGGAATGGGTATAAGAAAAATCCACATTGGAAAACACCACCCGGCTTCCGGCAAAACTGGACTTGATCTCCTGCTGGGCCTCATCTTTCAGTGAAGGATTCATATCAAATATTTCGTTGAGCCGCACCCCGGAGGCCGCCGCTTTGGTGACTGCCACAATCAGATTGGCAAGGGCCAGAAGAGCCAGAAGAATCTGGGTCATATAATTAACCAGCGCCGTCACTTCCCCCTGGGTCAGCCGCCCGGCATCCACCTGCCTGCTTCCCGCCCACAAAATCGCCACAATTGCCAGATTCATAATCACGTATGTCAGTGGATTTAACAGAGCTGAAATCTTGCCCGCTGACATCTGGGTCCGGGTAAACAGGCTGTCTGCCTGGTCAAATTCACGGATTTCCTCCTGCTGTCTGCCGAAAGCCCGCACCACACGGGCCCCCACATGATTTTCCCGGGTAAGCCTGGAGATACGGTCCAGCATCTTCTGCACATCCTTGTAAATGGGAACCGTCCAGCGCATAATAAAATAGATCACCAGAGAAATTAAAGGCACTGCCGCAAGGAATACCATCGCCACAGGCACATCAATGGAAAAAGCCATAATCAAAGCCCCGATTACAATAAACGGCGAGCGCAGAAACAGCCGCAGAACCAGATTCACCCCGGTCTGCGCCTGATTCACATCGCTGGTCATACGGGTAATCAAGGTGGGGGTTCCAACGGCATCCAGTTCCCGATAAGACAGGCTGCTGATATGGGCAAACAAATCTTTTCGCAGTGCCGTACTGAACCCCATGGCCGCTTTCGCCGAAAAATATTGAGCTGTGAGAGAGCACACCAGGCCGATCACCCCCAGAGCCACCATGACCAGGCACATTTTCCAGATAAAACCAGTATCCTGGGTGCGGATACCCACATCGATAATCTGCGCTGTAACCAGCGGCACAATCAGCTCAAAACTTGCCTCCAGCATTTTGAACAGCGGGGCTAAAATAGTTTCCCTGATATATCCCCGCAAATATCGCAATAACTTTCTCATAGTCCCATCCTATCTGCGGTAAATCCTCACCAAAAGCCTCATTTTCTCAATCACTTCATGACTGATCTGATTTCTGGCCAGGCGCCATTTCCAATTATCACCCAATGTGGAAGGTGTATTCATCCGCGCCTCACTGCCCAGACAAAGATAATCCTGCATAGGCACCACAGCCAGATCGGCTACACTGGACATGGCCAGACGGATCATATCCCAGATGGAAGTCTCCATATCGTGGTCTTCGTTGTTCATGTATTGCCGTGCCTGCCATAAATCGTGCTCATTGGCAGTCTCATACCAGCCTTTCACCGTATCGTTGTCATGGGTGCCTGTGTAAATCACACAATTGCGGTCAATATTATGGGGCAGATAGTCGCTGTTCTCTGTGTTATCAAAAGCAAACTGCAGAACTTTCATCCCCGGGAACCCGGTATCTTTGACCAGCTGGCGCACACTGTCCGATATCATCCCCAGATCCTCAGCAATCAGCGCCACATCTCCCATCTTCTCTTTCAGCAGATGAAACAGCTCCACTCCGGGACCTTTCTCCCAGTGTCCATACCTGGCCGTCTCATCCCCGTAAGGAATGGAATAATATTCATCGAAGCCCCGGAAATGGTCGATGCGCACCACATCGTACATGGACAGGCTGTAAGACAGCCGCTGCAGCCACCAGCTGTATTCTGTGGAGCGGTGATATTCCCAGCTGTAGAGGGGATTCCCCCAAAGCTGTCCATCTGCGGAGAATCCATCTGGAGGGCATCCGGCCACAGCCACCGGCTCATTGTTCTCATCAAATTGGAACAACAGCGGGTTGGCCCAGGTATCTGCACTGTCAAAAGCCACATAAATGGGAATATCCCCAATAATCTTCACGCCGTTTTGATTGGCATAATTTTTCAGCCAGTTCCACTGCTTTTTAAATAAATATTGGCGGAAGCGGTAGAAGGAAATGGCATCCTCCAGCTTCTCCCTGCACTCCTGCAGAGCCGCTGGGTGACGGTTTCTCAGCTCCTGGGGCCATTGACTCCAACTGGTGCCCCCCTGTTCATCTTTAATGGCCATATACAGACAGTAATCCTCCAGCCAGAAACCGTTCTCCCTGACAAAAATCCCATACTCCTCATCCCGTTCCAGGTCATAACGGTCATAGGCTTTTCGCAGAATCTTTGAGCGGGATTCATAAATCTTTTCAAAATCCACATAACTTTCGTGTCCGCCCCAGTCCACAGACTCCACTTCCTCTTTCGTCAGCAGACCATCTTTTATAAGCACTTCCAGATCAATAAAATAAGGATTTCCGGCAAAAGTGGAAAAAGACTGGTATGGGGAGTCCCCATAACTGGTGGGACCCAAAGGCAGAATCTGCCAGTACTTCTGTCCCGCTGAGATCAAAAAATCCACAAATTCATAAGCTTCTCTGGAAAAACATCCAATCCCGTATTTGGACGGCAGACTGGAAATCGGCAATAATACGCCACTTGCGCGCATAACGGTTTACCCCCTTGTTTCTAAGTGTACACAATATCATATTATACTGACACATTGTTCTCGTTATGTGCTATATTTTACCATTTTTCCAGCTAAATGTACATCAGAAATCTATTTTCGTCTATACAGCCGCCACTTTGCAACACCAGCTCCCCCACATCTTCTGCCTGTTCATTGGTGCAGGAGCTCAGGAGCATTGTGAGAATCACCAGCAAGATAAGGGCAGCTATTATTTTCCGACTTTTTTGAGACATTTCTTTTATTTCCTCTCTTATACGCTTTGCTGATAGTATGGCTTTTAGATGGAAAAAATATACACTGCTCTTTCAGAACGCAAGGATTCCTGACACACCGATCAGGACGTGCCGCAGCGTGCCCTAATTCTTCATATCCACATGTTCTTTTAATTTCTTAAAGCTTTCCTCACTGATCACATGTTCTATCCTGCAGGCGTCTTTTGCCGCTGTATCCGGATCTACACCCAGAGCTGTCAGCCATTTTGTAAGGAGCGTATGCCGCTCGTATATTTTACACGCAATGGCATAGCCTTTATCAAGAAGCGTAATATATCCGTCCTTATCTACCTGAATATAACCATTTGTCCTTAAATTTTTCATTGCTACACTGACACTTGGTTTGGAAAAAGACAACTCGTTTACAATATCAATGGAACGCACCTGTCCCAGCCTTTTTTTCAAAACCAATATGGTTTCCAGATAATTTTCAGCAGATTCTTGAATTTTCAATTATTTCCCACCTCATTTTCAACATTTGTTTAGGAGCTGTTCCTTAGACTTGTAAAAAAAGCTATTGTTTATGAGTGATGAAAGCCCCTTTTTGCTTTTCGATAATACAAATCCTGGCGATCTCCGCCGTTTTAAAACCCTCCTCATAAAATAAATGGACCCCAAGATATTTCAGCTGCCTGTATGCCCTTGAAATTAAGTATACACTTTTTAGCGGAGAAAATAAACACCTGTCTTTTTTTCATTAAAAAATGGAAAAAAGTGTTGACATACAAAATGTTCTGTAGTATTATACATATTGTCGATGATGAGTCGGCCACAGGCGTGAGTGGCTCAGTTGGTAGAGTACAACCTTGCCAAGGTTGGGGTCGCGGGTTCGAATCCCGTCTCACGCTTAGAACGAAACCGAAAGCCCTATTTAGAAAGTAGGATGCTTTCGGTTTTTTCTATTTATAAACAGGATGCACGTCTGACCGTATTCTGTAATATTCAATTACAATTTGGAGGAAAATCATGAGTCAATTTCTTGAACCGAACCAGGGACGATACGATGAGAATCCCACACCAGCCTATGTCTTTGACCTGGACCAGCTGGAAAGGCGGCTGTCTGCCATCAAAGGAAGCATCACAAGGGAAAAGACCCACATCTGCTTTACCGTAAAGGCAAATCCATTTCTGGTGGAAGTGTTAAAAGGAAAAGTGGACTATTTTGAAGTCTGCTCTCCGGGTGAATTCCATATCTGTGAGTATAACAAAGCTGATATGGACCGCCTTATCGTCACCGGCGTATACAAGGCGCCCGTAGATACCATGCGGATGATCGGCGAATTTGACGGAAGAACCATCTTTACAGTGGAGTCGTTGAACCAGCTTCAGGTATTAGATTTCTGCGCGGGAAAATATGAATGCCGCACCCGGGTACTTCTCTCTCTTACCAGCGGGAACCAGTTGGGCATGAAAGCCAGCCAGCTGGAATACTGTATTTCCCACCGGGATGAATATAAAAATCTTGATTTTATAGGAATCCAATATTATTCTGGAACACAGAAAAAAGGATTTTCAAAAATCGAAGAAGAACTTCATATGCTGGAAAATTTCTGCCAGGATATGAAAGACAAATTCGGTTTCGAGACAAAAGTCCTCACATACGGCCCCGGTCTGGGGGTGCCTTATTTTGAGGACGAGGAAGAAGAACAGCTGGACCAGGTGTTGGACACTCTGAATCAATTGCTGAACCAGCTCAAATTCTCCGGGCAGGTAATTCTGGAAATGGGACGGTTCCTGACTGCTTTCTGCGGCTCCTATTACACTTCTGTAGCAGATGTGAAAAGCCAGGGAGGGGAGAATTACTGCATTATAGACGGCGGAACCCATCATCTGAACTATTATGGACAGGAGGATAAAAAGCGCATTCCCCACTATTCCCATATGCCGCAGAATCTGAATGCCTCCGCTGACGAGACTTTGTGGAATGTCTGCGGGTGTCTGTGTACCCCTGACGACGTTCTGGCTGTTCAGATGCCCATGAGAGGTCCGTCTCCCGGGGATCTGCTGATATTTGAGCGCACAGGTGCTTACTGCGTCACTGACGGAAGAACCCTTGCCATGAGCCAGGACCTGCCCAAGATCTATTTTTTCTCACAGGATTTTGGCATGGAATTAGTCCGAACGCGGGAAGGCACCTGCAAATGGAATATGCGTCCGGAAGAAGATGATGAAGAGTAACACGGTAAAGGGCATCCTATGCATACTGGCTTCAGCTTTTTTCTTTGCATTGATGAATCTGTGTGTAAGGCTGTCAGGAGACCTGCCTTCTATGCAAAAAAGTTTTTTCAGGAATTTTGTGGCTTTTTTCTTCGCGCTGGCTTTTATGCGCAGAAAAAAAATCTGGTTTTCCGGAAAAAGCTCCAACATACTGCCGCTGATTCTCCGATCTGTGTTTGGAACTGTTGGAATCTTATGCAATTTTTATGCTGTGGATCATCTAGTGCTGGCAGATGCCTCCATGCTCAATAAGATGTCCCCCTTTTTTGCCATTATATTCAGCTGTCTGATACTAAAAGAAAAAGTGAGCCCCTTTCAGGCAATGGCTGTGGGGGGCGCTTTTCTAGGAAGTCTGCTGATTATAAAGCCCACTGTGATAGGAATGGATCTCTTCCCTGCTGTGCTGGGCTTCTTGGGCGGAATGGGCGCCGGCGCCGCCTATACCATGGTCAGGTATTTATCTGAGCGGGGCGAGAAGGGGCCTTTCATTGTATGCTTTTTCTCAGGATTTTCCTGCCTGGTTACCTTACCCTTTCTGATCTTTTCCTTCTACCCTATGACTATATGGCAGCTGGCGATTCTGCTGCTGGCGGGCTTATGCGCCGCCGGAGGCCAGTTTACCATCACTGCCGCTTATAGCTATGCCCCTGCCAGGGAGATCTCCGTTTATGATTATTCACAGATTGTTTTTTCTGCAGTTCTGGGATATTGTGTTTTCGGACAGATTCCTGACGTACTGAGCTGGCTGGGATATCTGATAATTTGTTCTATGGCTGTGGGGATGTTTTTTTATCATAAAAAAGTAACATAGTCCCGCTGGTTATGAAATCATCCATGAGGAGAGATTATATGCTGATTCCTATCAATAATGTTGTACGTTTTGGTGTTCCAATAGCATCTACTTATTACAATACTGAGACCTGTAAATTATTGGAGGACTCTTGCTGCGGAAGAAATCTTCCCTCCATGGATTATTTATCTTGTGGGGTAGACAATCCTAATCGTATTAGCACGGTGATAGGCAGGGTAAGCGAATTATTTGTGGTATCGTATGGAACAAAACTGTTAATTTTAAGAGACAGTTTGGAAAATGCAAGTAATGTTCAATTAAAGAAAGATGGAAGTATAGAATTTATAGATGGAGAACCGCAAGATTTATCCTTTTTATTTCCAGATAGAGATATCTTATATATAAAAAGTATGTCCTTAATAGAAAATTCTTCTGATGGAATAGCAGAGAAATTTTTGGCATTATACAAAGGCAGACTATGTGTTATAAAATTTTCTAAACGTGATGACAGAGAGCTTGAATATGAGAGATTATATTACGACATAGGCAGAAGATTGGGCATACCAGTATGTGAATGTAGTTTATCTACCTATAGCGGCCGGAAATGTTCCCTTTCTTTTTTGTCTTATAACGTAGATAAAGATATGTTTGGCTCTCTGAAGTCTTTAGGTTTAACGGTATCTGAATTATATAAAGATTTATCGGATGAAAACAGGAGATTATTAGACGGTCAGCTGCTTTTAGACTACTTAATGTGCCAGCAGGACAGGCACTTAGGAAATATTGCGGTGTGCAATGATAAAATATATCCAATGTATGATAACGGCGAATGCTTGGGAATAGGAAGTATTGGTTACTTTTCTAATATGTATAGAAAGTATATAGAAGGGTGTAATAAAGATTATTTAATGAGACTTTTGCAAAAAGCATCCGTATCTGAGTGTTTTAAATCTCATAGAGATGAATATGAAATATTTTGCAAAAATTATAAAACTCTTTTCAAATAACTGGGAGGGATACCTGTGGGTAAGAAATTAGATAAATTGTATCTTTTTCATGGTAATAATTATGTGGGATATTTTGATGTGTTAGGTGCATTTGATTTAGTATTCCATAAAAGCACTGATATACTAGACAGCCAATCAAAGATATTATTATCTTGGAATGATCTTTCAACGAAAGAGAAAATAAACGCTTGGTTATCTGCAAGAGTAAAACCAGATGCGAGGGAGGATAAGTCAGTTTGGCTTTCCATATCTGGCATCAAGGCCAGAGATAACTGGGACATATTGGTAGAAAACCATTGTCTTTCTTATAATGATACATTTTGGTGGAATACCGAAAAGAGTAATCGCTGGTTTGAAGAATTTCACCCTTTTGCGCTATTATAGAAGATTTCGATGATAAAAAACAGTGGAAGAGGTTCAACCTCTCCCACTTTCATGTACTGCTTATTGCTATTTAACTCTAACTACCTTGCCCTTAAATCCAGCTTTCTTCAATGCTCTTTTCAGATTATTGAGTGCCTTCTTGCTCATGTTCTTGTTAACTTTAATAGTCATCTTTGCAGTCTTAAGACCTTTGAATGCACCTTTGTTGACTTTAATCTGATTAGCCTTGCTGATATTAAGCCTAACAGTCTTCAGATTCTTAGCACCTTTAAAAGCATTCTTCTGAATAGATTTTACAGATGCAGGAATTGAAACCTTAGTAGCTTTTGTTGCTTTAGCAAATGCGTTGGCACGGATAACCTGTACCTTGTAAGTTACCTTACCCACTTTAATTGTGGAAGGTACTGTTACACTTTTCTTATTTGACTTAATACTGGAGATACCAGCATTTCCGCCTTTTGTCGTATCAACTTTAAGTTGATTACCGTTCTTCTGTGTTACTGTCTCATTCTTTTGTTTTACAGGCTGATTTCCAGTTGGTGGAGAACCAGCAGCAAAAGCAGTTGTACAAGAACCAAGTGCAAGTGTAGCGGCTAAAGCATATGCAAGTACTTTCTTGAATGATTTCATTGTTCTTTTCGCCTCCTTTCTCTCATATAATTATCGTCCTCTTATCTGTAAAGATAAGGGGTATATAGAGTAACCTAAAAACAAATTTTGCTTTTTAGGAGAACTCCCATCAGGATTTCTTGTAGTAGGCATCTGTATAGTACTTACTGCCGTAATACTTATTTCCATAATATTTACTGCCGTAGTACCTGCTGCCATACCCTTTATAATAGTATCCGCCCTTACCGCTCTCTACACGGTTCAGAACGATTCCTAACAATGGACATCCCGCCCGCTCCAATTGGCGGACTGAATTTTTTACAATTCCTTTAGGCGTAATTCCCGCCCGTACAACCAGGATCGCTCCGTCACACAAATGACCAATGCGTTCCCCGTCTGACACAATATTAAGAGGCGCCGAATCCACCAATACATAGCGGTAACGCTCTGACATTTTCTCCAGCATATCGGCAAACCGCTCGCTTTCCAACAGCCTGGAAGGATTTACCACGTTATCAGTATTGGGGAGAATATCTCCCTGCTCAAACTGCGTGTGGTAAAGAGCGTCTTCCAGTGAAGAATCCCCTGAGAGATACTGAGAGGTTCCTCTCAAAGTACCTGTATCTTCCAGAGTAATCTGATATTTGTCAGACATAACGGATTTTCTCATATCAGCATCCAGCAGAACAGTGGATATCCCGGTTTCCGCCAGCTGCCTCCATAACTGTATGGTTACAAAACTCTTTCCTTCATCCGGCATGGTGCTGATTACCATAATCTTACGGACATCAGTACCCATAAATCCAATATTAATACGAAGCCTGTTCACTGCCTCCTCAATTGCATAAGGAAGCTCAGGCATATTCTCAATTTTTACTGTTCTCATCTGCTTTTTCCTTCTGCTTTTTCTGTTGCTGCCGCTGTTTTTTCTTCTCTTTCTGAATATCTTCCTCTCTCTTATCTGAGATAGCTTCGATATTTCCTTCCGGAATTACAGTAAGAGGCATAACTCCAAATTCTTTTTCCACATCATCGGATGACTTCAGAGTATCATCTGTCAAGTAGAAGAATGCCAGTACACCCATCACCAGCACCATGCCGATAAGAGCACCGATCATTGTATTCCCAGAGAGGCTGGGTGAACTCTTAGCCTCCGGAAGAATCGCATGCTCAGCGATGTTCGGTTTCGGGGTATCCATCAATTTGGGAAGTTCACTGACCGCCTTCTCTGCAAGAGAATTGGCAATCACCTGTGCTTCCTCCGGGATGGGGCTTTCAGCAGTGATTGTCAGAATACGCGTATCGCTGATTGTGGCGATGGTAAGCATATCCAACAATTCATCATATGTATAATCTAAACCTTCGTCTTCAATTACGCCTTCAATAATAGGCCTTGATTTTATCAATTCCGCATAATCGCTGGAAAGTGAAGTACCTATATTTAAGTCTGTCAAATCCACAACAGAATTACTGGAAGATGATACCATATATAACTTTGATGTTGCCGTGTATTTTGGCGTAATCAAAAACTGTGTAATCACTCCTGCAATCAGAGCACCTGCCAGAAATCCTGCAACAATTGCCATCCATCTGCTCTGAAAGAAATACAGCAATTCCAGTAAATCAATTTCGTCTTCTCTATCCTGAATCCGGACTGTCTCTCCCTGCTGCTCCTTCATCGAAATATCCTCTCAATCCTTCTCTATTTTCGCTTCTGTAAGCCGTACATTTCAGTCATAATCTGAATCTTGGAAGCTTTATCAATGTAAAACTCAGCGTGGTCAATGCCATCATCAAGAGCCTGCCCTATTTTGCTTTTGCCGGAAAATTCTTTAATTCCCCTGTTTGTTCCTTCCATCAATGTTTTTGTCATTGTGGACATCTGACGCCCAGTAATATTGGTAACTGCAATCGTCTCCAATTCGCTGTTTATATTATTGATAAAAGTATTATCTGTCTTCATCAGCGTTAATGCTTTTTCAAAGTAAGCTTTCATATACTGTTTCTGACGCTGCATTCTTGCACTATTCGTGTCATTTTTCATCTCCATGCGGCTGTGAATATAAATATATGCCTGTTCGTCTGTCAAAGTCAGCGTAGTACCCTTCTTCATTTTAGGGTCGTGCATGGTGAAGTCATCTTCCAGCGTAACTTCCACTCCGTCAACCAAATGGTTAAGTTTAGGAAAATCCTCCATATTCACGGCACAATACCCATCAATTGTGATACCTCCAAGCAATTTCGAAACTGCCACAACCGTATTTTCACAGCTGGTCTCAGAATCACCCCCATACCAGTGTGCTGTGCACAGCTGCATTTTTGACGTAGCTCCTCCGGTATTTTTTCTGGACAAGAGTCTGATCTCTGTCATAGTATCCCGGTCAAGCTGAATCATGCCATAGGTATGATCTGTCAGATCAAAAACTGCCAGCAACAGAAAATCTGCCATACTACCCCGGTATTTCTTCCCGGAAGCTTTCTCATTTCCAGATGCATCAGTCCCCATCAAAAGAAAAGTCTCAAACTCATGATAATAATCATACTTATCACCCGACAGCTTGATAGTTCCCATGACTGGTTCTTCCTCTGCAACCGAATTGGAAACCGCTGCAGCTTTTCCGTCAAGGGTTTCTGCCATCATGTTTTCTTCAAAGGCTCTGAGTACAAACCAGAACGCGCCTGCCAGAACAACTGCGGCTGTAAAGCAAAGAATCAATCTGCCTTTTTCATTTAGCTTCATATTCTTCCAATATCCTTTTTCCCAAATCGTCAATTCTCTGAATCACGCTGTCTCCAAATTTCTTACTGAGAATCTCACATCCCTGTTCCAAATTTGGCGGCCGACTGGTTGTATTATGGCAATCGCTCCCCATTATAACAGATAAGCCATTTTTAATCAACTTAAAAATGCAGCTTTTCTTTTTTCGGCTCTGCAGGGCCCCTGCATTGACCTGTATGTAAAGGGGCAATTCCAGAATCTGATTCCAGATTTCTTTCTTTCTCTGAAATTCGTAATATCTTTCCACATGCGCAAGAATAATTGTAAGTTTCTGCTTTTCGATAATATTGTGCAGTTCTTTCAGCATGTCTTTTGTCCACTGGGCAAAGGGCATTTCCACCAAAAGCAGTGAGGTGCCCTCTATACACATTTGGGAAAGCATCTCTGCCCGTCCCATCCCGGGGAAATAATATACCTCCGCCCCGGCAAGGATATCAGGCACCCAGGTATGTTCCCTGGCCAGCTCTCTTACCTGTCTCAGCGCTTCCTGGCGTTTTGTGAGGAAATCCCCCACGGACTTTTGATCTGCATAAAAGTGAGGAGTGGCGATAATCTTTCTGACACCCTGCTGTTCCTCCATACGGAGCATTTCCTGAGTCTCCTCCAGACTAAAGCTTCCGTCATCAATCGCCGGCAAAATATGCGAATGAAAATCAATCATTTCCTCACCTCATTCAATAACTATCAATATAACTATCCGCCAGTCAAATCCAAACAGATTATGTAATCTATTTTACTTATATCTGCTGTCGCCTTCATTGTACTACATTGATATTAGATTATCAAGTAAAAAATTATGGCATTTCAGGGAAACCCTGCTGTTCTGCTGAAATCATTTTGAATTTGAGTTCATCGCACGTATATTTGCCGACTTCCAATCCATTTTAAAAGGGCTCTTTCTTTCAAGGTGTCTGGCATTATAGTTTTTCTTTGATTTCAAGCCATGTGCGGACTCTGGAAATTCCTTTTCTACAGCCGGATGATAGGTATCCACTATTTTCATGACAAGCTCACGGATATCGCCTTCTTCCGCATAGCTGGCCCGCATTAATTCTCTCAGCTGTGACAGAAAATAATCGGTATCAAAAGGAATCGGCGACCCTATATAAATCAAATGATTGGGGGTAGTTCTCATTCCCTCTTCTGCCATTAACTTTTCTTCATATAATTTTTCACCTGGTCTTAACCCTGTGTATTTGATTTCAATATCCACATCTGGTTTATAACCTGACAATTTAATCAGATTTCTTGCCAGTGTATCAATCTTTACCGGTGACCCCATATCCAAGACGAAGATTTCACCGCTCTTGGCATAGACCCCGGCCTGAAGCACCAGACTGACTGCCTCCGGTATTGTCATAAAATAACGGATAATGTCCGGATGGGTAACTGTCACCGGCCCTCCCTCCGCTATCTGTTTTCTAAAGAGCGGAATGACGGAGCCATTGCTTCCCAGGACATTTCCGAAACGAACCGCTACAAACTCTGTCTGAGAATGCCCCTCAAACTCGGAAAATTTTTTCTCGTGGCCGTCCTCACCGTAAATATAAGCATGCAGAAGAGGCAGTTCATTTTCTTTCCCCTCTTTGATCTTCCTGGCAAATGACTGAATAATCATTTCACACAGACGTTTGCTTGCTCCCATAATATTGGTGGGATTCACCGCTTTGTCTGTACTGATGAGCACAAATTTGCGGCATCCATTGACCATGGCCGCGTATGCGGTTTTGTATGTACCGATAGCGTTATTTTTAATGGCCTCTCTGGGACTGTCTTCCATAAGGGGAACATGTTTAAACGCCGCTGCGTGATATACTACATCCGGTTTGTACTTTTCAAAAATATCATTGATTCTCCTGCTGTTGCGCACAGAACCAATGAGAACAACCAAATTCATATCTGGATATTTCTTTTTCAATTCCTGTTGAATATCATATGCATTATTTTCATAAACATCAAAAATAATCAACTGCTTTGGGTTATGTCCGGCAATCTGCCGGCAAAGTTCAGATCCAATACTTCCTCCGCCTCCGGTTACCAGTATGGTTTTATTTTTCACATATTGAAAAATTTCCTCCGCATTTACCACAATCGGCTCCCTGCCAAGAAGATCCTCTACCGCCACATCTTTCATGGAACTGACAGTGAGATCACCATTTACAATCTGATACATGCCCGGCAGGCTCTTCAGCTCACAGCCTGTCTCTTTACAGATATTCAGAATATCCCTCTTCTGTTCTGCTGTCGCCGAGGGAATAGCCACAAATATTTTCTTAATGTGATACTTTTTCACATTTTCCAGAATATCACTGCGCCCTCCCACTACCGGAACTCCATCAATAAAGCGTTTCCATTTGTTGGGATTGTCGTCAATGATACAGTAAATTTTGTCTGATGTCTCTCTCGCTTTACTCAAATCCCGCAGAATCATCTGTCCGGCAGAACCGGCACCAATGAGCATGGCCCTGTTAGAATAGGAAGAATCAACATCCTTTCCTTTACGAGACCTTTGAAGCAGGAGAAAACGATAGGAAAACCGAATTCCCAAAACCAGGAAAAACTGAAGCAGTATGCCCAGACAATAGTAAGAAAACGGCATACGGCTGTAGGTGGTTCCCTCCCTCAGTCTGCATACAACAGTAATTCCCACTGTGTGGAACGCTGAAGTAACTGCTGAAGATACTGTGACCCGGATCAGCTCGCTGTAACTTGCAAATCTCCAAATGCTGTTATAGAGCCTGAAATACCAGAACACAATGATACAGAACACAGAATATATTGGAACAAACTTTAAATATGGTATCATATAATCTTTGGGAATCTGGTTAAAACGGCAGTCAAACCGAATCCACAATGCCAGAAAATAAGAAACATTAACAGCCAGAATATCATATACCATCAGATAAAGCGCTATTACCTGCCAGTGCTCCAACCGGAACTTTTTGTTCACTTCATATTTATTCATTTATGTATTGTTATCTTCCCGGTGCAAACTTTTTCTCCTCTTATCACTCACATCAGGAAAAAACTGTGTGTTACCTCCCTCCATTTATTGAGTATTCTCAGAAAATCTTTCTCTGATTTTTTTAGGATGATCTTTCAGCCACCCCAGCCTCATAAGGTGTCCACAGTGTATAAATTAGTTAAATCTGGGGCATCTGACGGGAAATCGTCCAAAAAACAAGCTGAAAAACGGATAACTAATCGAGTTAAACACTAAGACTTTATCACAGGATTGTAAAAAAATCAACTATATTTTTGTAGCTAAAATATGGAATTATGGTTACTTTCCCCAGATACTGTCTGCGAATAACAAATTAAACTTGACAGATTTACAGTACTTAACCTATAATAAATCCAGTTTTCCCATAATTCAAAGAGGTGTTGTTTTAATGAACAAATATACACGAGTTTTTTCGAAAGCAGACGGACTTTCTCTTTCGGTTCTGGAGTCAATTCCGGAAAAAGAGCCCTGGTGTATCCTTCAGCTTGTACATGGAATGTGCGAATATAAGGAACGATATATTCCGCTGATGGAATATTTCTCCAAAAAAGGTGCTGTATGTGTCATACACGACCATCGTGGGCATGGTCAGAGTGTACGCAGACAGGAGGACCTGGGATATACTTACGAAGGCGGCGCGGATGCCATGGTGCAGGACACGCTGCTGGTTACCGCTTATATCCGTCACAAGTGGGGAAAGGCACTGCCGCTGGTGCTTCTCGGGCACAGCATGGGCAGCCTGGTGGTACGGACTTATCTGAAAAAGTACGACCATCTGGTAAACGCAGTGATTTTATGCGGTTCTCCCAGCAGGAATCCTTTCTTGAAAGCAGGGCAGGCCATAACCTGGACAGAGGCAAAGTTATTCGGAAACCGCTTCCGAAGCCGTCTGTTGAAGGCTTTAAGTTTTGGCCTATGGGCTGCAGAATTTGCCGGGGAAAAAAGCCCCTGCGCATGGATCTGCTCTGACCCGGAAGTTGTCCATGCATATGAGGAATCCCCGCTGTGCAGTTTTTCTTTCACCGCTGACGGTTACCGGACACTTTTCCAGCTGATGGAACAGACTTATTCGAATAAAGGCTGGAACTGCCGAAACCCCGGACTGCCCATATTGTTTATCAGCGGCGGCAGCGACCCCTGCATGGGGAATGTACGGAAATTCAAGCATACACTGGACCATCTGCGTATGCAGGGGTACTGCAATATAAAGGGGAGAGTTTACCCTGGTCTTCGCCATGAATTATTAAATGAATATGAAAAAGAGAAAATTTATAGAAACTGCTATTGTTTTATTCGTGAAAAATTAGTATAATACATATATTTAAAACGTTAAACTATTTAAAGAGCTCTCTAGCTTAATTACAGAAAGAAGGGAACAAATATGTTGAATAAGCGAGTTAAGACTTTCTTAACATTGATGCTGGCCGGAGCCATGGTATTATCCGAACCAGCTGCGTCGTGGGCTGCTTCTGAAGAAGCCAGTCAGACGGAGTCAACCAAAAGCGGCACCGAAGACTCTGAAAAAGAGGAAAAATCAGCAGATAAAAAAGAAGATAAATCTACAAAGAAGAATAAGAAAGCCAGCGGCAACAGCGCTTCCTCCGATGATACTGTTTCCAAGAGTGCTTCCTTCAGCCGTGTGCTCAGTAAGGCATCTGCCGCACCTGAGGAGGAAGAGCCGGGTGAGATGGACGATGAAGAAGATGATAAGGCGGACGAAGTTGATAAAGTGAAAAAAGACGAGAAGACATCCGATGATACAGAAACTGCAGTACAGGAAAATGAAAATGAAAATGAGGGTGTTGATTTGACGGACGATGAGGAGGTTGGGGAAGAGGATGTTTCTGAGACAGATGGTACTTCTGAAACAGACAGTACTTCCAAGGAAGAAACTCCTGTTGAGCCAAAAGCCCGTTATGCAGACCCGTTTTCAGTGGGTGGCGGTATCTCCGATAACGATTATTGGTATAATACTGAGACTGGCGTGCTAACTATTTCCACAAATAAAACTCTGTCAGTTACCGGAAAAACAACAGACGGGAGCAGTATCAGTGTAAACAGCGCACAAAGTCCTTCTTTAAGCTTGAACGGATTACATATCACCACCTCTGCTAACTCGGCAATTAATGTATTCGGAAATGGCCAGGTAGCCTTTTATCTTGGCGGCAATGGAGAATTTTCTAATATTAATGTGCTGAATGGAAAGACCAGCAGTATTCATATTGCCGGTGGAAATGTAACCATTGACGGGCCGGGAGTTCTTTCTGGAAATAAAATCAATGGTACTGTGCATGTAAAAGGCGGAAATATTCTGGCTCCCATTACAAATCCTGTAGCGGTAAGCGGCAATATAAAACTGGAACAGCAGATAATTACCGGATTAAGTGTAAATGCATTGTATACAATCAGTGGAAATTCCGGAGCAGATTATAAAAATCAGGTGTATTCTTCTGGGGATGGGCGGATTGGATTGTATCTTCCTAAACTTGAAAGTGGATATTCTTATTCGGCAAAGACTAATGGAAGAGTTTTGAATAT
>Ga0137308_101251_pt1 | contig 27231 bp, 23 predicted proteins | sample Inofrocosms_June_FD_97181 | JGI IMG/M metagenome (GOLD analysis project Ga0137308, IMG submission 97181) | Mouse cecal microbial communities from Vienna, Austria - N-Acetylneuraminic and N-Acetylglucosamine D2O microcosms_June | ecosystem: Host-associated > Mammals > Digestive system > Large...
ATCCCTATCCTTGTCCTGTTCCTGATGGCGATCACCCTGCTGTCTCTCCTGATGGAGCAGACGGAAGTGACGCTGACAGCTATCGGAGCGATACTCTCGCTCTCCACCAGGGCGACTGGGGAACCAAACAACGTGTCGAACCCATAGACATTGCCGGTTACAGCCTGATGGCTGCAGGACTGATCGGGGGGCTGTACAAATTATTTACTGCATGAGCGCTGCTAAAGCGTCATCACTTATGTAAAAAGTCTGTTATCTTCTTTGGTATGGAAGGGTGATAACAGGCTTTTCCAGTTATTTTAAAGTAATCTTTAGTCATAAATTATTTATGACTACTACATCACTTTCTTTACAAAGGCTCAATCCGATTTATACTTCTTAAATACATGAAATTCATAATTTTGACGCCATCTCTTTTGCTTCCAGTATATTATCTTCTATAGAACAATAAGTCCAACTGCCATATCGTCCTATGGAATAGACATCTTTTTCTTTCAATATACTCTTATAATGTGAGATGGCCTCTTGGCTTTCCTTGCTAATATGTACATAAGCTGGCTTCATTAAGACGGTTTCATAATCAACCAACTTTTGTGTTGTCACCACCCCAATCCTCTTTAAATCATTCATCACACGATCTAAATATAAGCCTTCTTTGTATAAAATCTCGTTTTCCGGAAAGCCTATTTCAACATATAAAGACATTTTATCTGTTCCCAATATATTGTCGTAATAACCCAAACGATAAAAAATATAATCCTTTTCGGGAACATACACCCAACTATTCTTCTGATCATCGCCTTTAGAATCAAAACCTAAGTTAAATACCAAAACCTTGTTACATGAAAAAATATTGGATTCATACCCCAAGTGGCATTGGTCTAACAAAGAGGGTAATGGTTGAGTAGATATCAGTCGATCATACTTTATCTTCCGTTTATTAGTTGTCGCTACTTTTTCCTCTATATTTATTTCTAATAGCTCTTCATTCAAGCAAACTTTTGTACTATCTACATTTTTCAGCAGAGACCGAACATATTCCACCGCACCGCCTTTAGGATAAGTAAAAGAACTATTATAAGAGGAATTATCTTGCGAACGAAAGTTCAAGATAATATCTTCTTTATTCGCTTTTGGGAAAAAGCGTCCCATTGCATTCATATCTAATCTATCCAAATCACAAGCATACAATTTCTCATTATAAGGGATCAAGAACTTTTCAGCAATTGATTTACCCAAATTAGCATAAACCATTTCTTTGAAAGACCGTATATTTTCATGATTTGCAGAAAATAAATCATAAAGACAATCTATTAAATCTTCTTTATCCAATTGATGAATGTTTTTCTGGAAAGGAAAATCTATATAATCACCTTTATAATAAATCTGTGTGTGTTTTTCCACTTTCAACAAAGAAGAAGGAGATAGATTTCGGCAAACATATTCTTCGATATCCGGATGTTGGAAATGAAAGAAATGTCCCGAATAATCCCACACATATCCATTTCGTTTAATTGTACGGCAATATCCTCCCGATTCGTTTTCTTTTTCTATCAATAAAAAATCATTCTTTGTAAAATTGGCATAACTGATACCTGATATACCTGCACCTACAATCAAATCCATCATCAACTATATTTAAAAACGCTCCTTATAGCCCAATTCATAAAATAATAAATACTTCTTAATAGTCCCAGCTTCTCCACTTGATAATAAATCAAAAATTGAGGCTTGATCAGTTTTTTTCTATTACGTGTAACGCTAGTGGAAACCAAACGATAAGATGCCAAGATTTTCGGATTGCCATAAGCATATTCTACCTTGTCCTTTAATATCTCTAACCAAAAGGCATAATCATCACGTAGACTTTTCAGTTCTTCCCTAAAATAGTGTTCACCTACTACCTCACGATCATATATTGTAGTGAGGCAAGAAATAGGATTAGATTTCAGTATATCCCAATAATTTACTTTCTCTGGAACAATAAAAGGTTGCAATACTTGTATCCCTTGTTCGTTAATTCGGTGATAAGAAGCAGTGACTAATGCTGCACTTTTTTCTTTCATGAAATTCAATTGGGATTCTAAAAAATCAGAAGACCAAATATCATCCGAATCCAAGAAAGTGATGTATCTACCCTGTGCCTCACGCAAAGCGATATTTCTAGCACCCGACGAGCCTTTGTTCACAGGAGAAGCTATTAATTTAATACGCTTATCTTTTTCTGTGTATTTCCTCACTTCTGCGATACCTGCACCGTCATCTGGAGAACAATCGTCAATAATTATCATTTCCCAATTTGGATACGTCTGTGCTTGTACTGAACGAACCGTCTCCCCTACAAAAGCTGCACCTTTATACATCGGGGTAATAATAGAAACAAGATTTTGTGTCATAAATAATTATTTAAATTAATGCATTCTTACTCCAACTCTATTCATTATCCTTACCACTATAAAAAACAACAGAAGAGATTGACTAAATATCAGCATAATCCGATAATTCAGGGATAAATATCTTCGTACACTACCTACATTATATTGTCTATAAAACGTATGCTGAAAGCAACTAGCCATAATCTTAACAAACTCTCTATAACTTAGCCTTTGAGCTGCTTGTAATTGATTATAAAGAATCGATCTTAAATAACGAGCTTCATATCTATTTTGAAAACTATCGAAGTATCCAGTTTCAACCAGACACTCCTTGGCTTTCAAGAAAGCCTTATGCATATCTAAAAATAAACGTTCTTGTGATGAACGAGAAATGCCTCCCTCTCGCTCTGTTGTATGATACAACACTTTATTCACAAAGGTTACTTTTCTTGCATAACAAGCTGCTTGTATTGAAAAAAGTGTATCCTCATTTACAATACCTTTTTCAAATCTCAACACGTGTTTCTCCAAAAATGTACGGTTATACACTTTTGAGCAAGCTGAAGTAGGAATATGGGTTAAATTCAAAGTATCTTTCAAAATATTCTCCGATTCCTCTAATTTCATTATAGAATAAGGTTTGCCATAAACAAAACAAGTCCCCGTTTTTTCATTGTCAAACTGCAATCTGAAACAAGTATAGTCTGAAGGCTTTGAATCAAGATGTGCAGCCAATACCTCAAACATCTCCTTTTCTATCCAATCATCGCTATCTACGAAAGCTACATAATCACCTGTAGCAATTTTCAGCCCCGCATTTCTTGCTTCAGACAACCCCATATTAGTTTGAGAAATGACTCGAATACGTTTGTCTTTTGCAGCATAATACTCCATAATTTGCAGGCAACCATCTGGAGAACCATCGTTGACCAATATGATTTCCAAATTTAAATAAGTCTGCCTAATAATACTTTCAATACATTTAGAAAGATACTGTTCGACCCTATAGGCAGGAACAATAACGGAAAATCTAATCATAATATTTTTTATTATAATAATCAATTAGTAGTACGATGGTATATCTTTTTTAAACAAAACGAAATAGGATTAATAACCTTAGAAAAAGCTACCGTTCTTAATAAGAAATAAACAGATCCTCTCCACCAAGAAATGTTATGCTTTCTTATACTATTTAACGATATTCGTTTTACAATATAAATATATTTACCTTTTTTATTATTGATTCTAACAGGATTCAGAGCTGAAAGATAACGATAAATAGGCTTCTGACTAAAATATATAAGTACTTTTGTAGTAAGAAATAATGTTGAATTAACATGTAAATGAAGTTTATTTGAAATAAATAACTTTGAGAACAACGCCATAACATCTTCATGGCATTTTACAGTATTAACAACAACGTTGTCTATTTCACTTTCCTCAAATACTGGCTGTATAAGGTCTCTATTTTTCTTATAAGCTATTGTCCTAAGGTGAGGAGATAAAGAAAAGTATTGCTCAAAAATATTACCTAATTCATATATATATATAAGAGAATTATTTCTAAAACGTTCATGGTAATAAATCGAACTATAATCTCCTGTTTCTTTGATTGTTTTTCGATTCTTGAATACCTCCAAGTAGTATCCTTTCACAGGAGTATATCCTTTGTTAGACAAAATGGTATTTATTGCTTGAAGACATGATCGGGTACCTCTAACATCAACCACAGCGACTTTATGGCTCATATCTGCTAATCCCTCCTGAATAAAATATTCATAGATAAGATCTTGCTGCTTTTTATTATATTGAGATAATATAGAAAGTACACTATTGTTAGAAAAAATATCTTCATTTAAATTTTCAAATGTGACTTTCTTTATTTGTTCAAGAACTTCTGGAACTATAAAATTTGCCAATATCTCCAGTTTATTTTCATTTGTAAAACCAAATTCCGTCTTTGTTAGAGATTGCAGGCTATTTGAATTTATTTCCTGTAAGCCGGGAAGATATAAAGACGAACGTGAAACATAGAGATATCGCAATTCTATATTAGGAAATTCAGATTGTAATGATTGTGCAATTTGGTACAAGATATAGCCATCACGAGCCAAAAAAAAGATTTTTTTGATACCTGAGAGAGTAGCATCTAGCAAAACCTTATACACGAAAGGGACATATAAAGGAGCTATTAAATCTGCGGCAAAAGCATATTGTGGTGTATTGGGGAACGATAGTCTTACTGCCTTCGATATGCCAGCTAGATGTTGATTCACAAAGAATCCAAAAAAATAATCTTGTTTCAGCAGATAGTGTTCATAAAAGGAATATTTATGCTGAACAAGCGAAGCATGAATACCTTTCTTTTTAGGAATAAAATAATCACTATACTTATTATCACCCCAATGTATCCACTTTTGATATGATAAATTATTCTCACTAGCAACCTTCTCATAAAGAGTCCCTGCAAATTTAGTTAAATAACAGGCAGAAGAGACATAAAGGCTATCTTTATCTTTCCAGAAATCATATTCTTTCAATAAATTTAATAAAAACTCATATGGAAGATACATATCAGAAATATAATAAATACCATGTCCTTCTTGATGAAGCTCTCGTATCTTTTTCCATATAGAATATACAGGCACTAATTGTTCTTTCTCTATTTCCATTTCAGCCATTAATATCTTTTTATTAGACAAACTGGTCAAACCAGAGAAGTCACAATTCATATAGATATCATCCAATGATATCTCTTTTTTATTAGATAGTTTACGGGCTTTTTTTTCTCCTTCTATCCGTATCTGAGAAAAATCATACCGAACACTATCACTACTATCATCTCCTAAAATTCGATAAGCCAATAAATCAAAAATATTCTTAGGATCCCCACAAGCTCTAACAAAACAGGTATCAAACAGATCAAATGAATAGTATCTCATTTTATTCTCAATATTAAATATTTAAACATCGGATTATAGAGTATGAAAAATAAAATAAAAATTAATAACAAATGAAACCCTATATGCTCTAATAAAAAATCATGAAAAAAATAAAAAACAAGCACATTTAAAATGGAAACATATAAAACTTTATATGCTTCTGATTTCCTCGATCTGTTATAAACATATCCCCAAAAACATCCATGAAATAATCCTCCAACAATCAATCCAAGCCATTTCCATCCAACCCAATATCCAGCCATCATTGTATAAACATTTGTAGGTAAAGGAACATGCACCATTTCATAATTAAAATAATTCACATCAACTGTATTATAATTATTTGCAAAAATCCTGCCGACCAAAGGAAAATTCTTAAAAACTAAATCTCCATGAAAATATGTTGTTAAATCCACTTGACTATGTAATATATAGTTATCAAAGGCTGGAAGAGGAGAGAATATATATATATATATATATTAAATCGAAAATATCTATGCCCTCAGAGTCTCCTCGAAAAAACTGTATAGCGTATACCACTAAACATATGAGTGATAAAGAATACAGCAATATGCGTACATTCAATTTATTTCTAAAACAAAGAACTCCAATATATCCAATAAAGAAACGTAATATACTACCTTTATCAGCCCCCATAACAATAAATGCAAAAACTAACAAAAAAAACAATCGCTTATATTTAAACCGCTCATCTCTTAATAAATAAATCAAACAAAACATGTACCCCATTTGAGCGACTCTGAAGGTATTTAAGTGCAAACCGGATAACGGAGCCTCTTCATTTCGTTTTACCGCAACAGATAGTTCCCTCCATGCACTGTAAAAATTTGACGGATCAAACACAATTGCTCGCTGGTAGCTCATTACCAATGATATTATGAGGCATATAGAGATAAATAGTATAACATATCGGTTCGTTATCAACGGAGTTGCGGAATGAGCCAAATGCAATCTCCTTACCCTTACATACTTATTACTCATACTCAGACAAGCTATTTGAAATGGTATAATCCAAGCCATAAGCGCATAATAAAACTTATCGCTCAATGGATAAAGACCGTGATCAATAACATTATACCCAATCAATAAAAAAAGCCATAAAGAGGAAGTGAGTGTAATAGGATGTATCAAGCATTTATCTATTCGTCGTGTCAAGAAAAGGGTCAACAGCAAAAATAAGATAGTTATATAGTAACTCATATCATTCAAGAAAGAGCCTTCTTCAGTAAGTCAAGACTTTGCCCTCTATACTCATTCAACAATAAATGAATCCTATTATAATCCATCTTATAGGTCAATTTTTCTGGAGAAAAATGAGTTCGCTCATACAAGCAGGAAGAGAGACCAAACATATTTACGATATTACGATGTCGAGAATTCATGGATGTATCTGATTCTTCACCACGATAAGTGGCAACTAGAAGCTTTTCAAAAATCAGCGTAAAAGCCATTCCATGAAAAGAATTGGTAACCACTATCTCGGCATTTGCAAAAAGAGACAAGAATGTAGCTGTCTCAATAGTACCTACAAAAGAATAACTATCAATGTTGTCATATCCCTTCCTTTCACCTATGACAATGACGGATAACCCAGTCTGTTTTCGAACAGTTTCTACCAAATCCATTGTCCAGCTAGTAGGATCAAGGAAGTAAGCTAAAATATATCTTTCATAAGGTGGTTTATAATGCTTATTCTGCATTTGCTCCCATTCTTCCTTAGTCAACATCAATGTGGGATCAAGTACCCTGTCTGCTTTATATCCCATTGAACGCAAATACGCCACGCCTTCCTCCTCTCGTAACAAGATCGACGAGAGATTTTTAATTCCTCTTTTAAACGAGGGTAGCGCATTCTCCGGGATGGCAGGAATACCTATACTTGTCGAAAAAGAGATCTTCTTAGCATCTTCATCCGCAAACGCCAAAAAGAATGCCGGGTTATTAAACGTGATGTGCGTGTTCCATAATTGGTCACCACCTACTACATAAATATCGAAATGGGGAGGATCAGCAAACAGTTTTTGTAAACTATCATAACGACAGGTCATCTTCAAGTTCTTTAGCCAAAATTGGTTCAAATCAACACCTTTAGTTACCCCTAGTTTGTGATATAGTAATTGAGCGATATGAGGTCTTGACAAAACCGCTTTTACTGCCCGTTTCAGAAATCCACTTTTCCGTTTTTCAAGCTTTTTCCAATAAGAATCATCTCTGGAATCATAATTCATATACTTATCTGTCGCATAATAAGCATTGGGAGATCTATAATCTATGATATATGTATCATAACCCAATTTTTCAAATATTTTTTGTGAAGCATATGCTTGCAATGAAGAACCATGATTTCCGTAATGATGTACTGTTATTATTCCTACTGTTTTCATTGAACATAAATTTTATCTTATATATAACATGTATAATGTACATGTTTTAGAGATTATTTTTTGGAAGAGAGATAGCTTTAAGCAATCCATTACTAGTTCTTTGAAATCTCTCGTATAGACTTGTTGTAAAAATTTCCCCTGATTGACATGTGTCCAATGAGACCGCATCAATTGAGGATTACCTTTAACAATGTTTTCATAAGATGACTCAAAGCCATCAAAATCAATTTCATTTAAACATAAACGTCCCTTTTCGGTATTGACAATAAGAGCATTTACACCGATTTTATCATCTATGACTTCTGGATAAGCCTCTGCATATCCCCAATAATCCCCAATCGTGATATCACTTCTGCTCCGTTGGTTCCTAAAACGGCAATGGAAACAAGATGGACGCATGTTAAGGTGCCTAATGAAAGACAACATGTATGGATCTTCATTCCAGCATAATGAAGGTACCTTATAGGTATGGCCACTCTTATCAGCAAAGGATAAGGATAAGGAATAAGCAGCCCATCCTTTAGATTTATCCCGAAAATTAACACTATTTACAAACAATTCTCTTCCCACTTCATGCGACTTTTTTTGTTCTCTATATCGAAGGTATTTCTGCCATATTCTAGGAGCTGGAACGCCATGACAAATCAAATCCACACATAAAAGTGTGTCATAGTCCTTTCCCAAATAGTTCTTCAGACCAGCTATTTGACAAGGAGTTCCACTAAACAAAACATATCTACCTTCTTTCAAGAAACTCCTACAATCCTTGAAACTACCTTCTATCCGGCTCTGCAAATATTTAGAACCGACCAGCTGTGCCAGTTCATCCTTGTTTTCTATATAAATATGTTTAACACTCCAATCCGTATCAAAGGCACATCCAAACACCACGCCACCCTTAGATAATATATTTTCGGATAGCGCAACAAATGCACCAGCAGTCGAAGATTTCTTCCGAATGCTTTGATCCTTATGCATAAACGCATAGGAGGCCAATGGATACCGTGGTCTTAATTTGTTCAAGATAGGACATACTTTATCGCACATACCGCAATCTACACATTTGGATTGATCCAATATGGGATATGGAAAACCATATGTATCCGGAATCATCGATATAGCTCCGTGTCTACAAATTTCGGCACAAGCAGTACATCCACAACATTCTTTTGGGGATCGTATTTGTATCATTATTTTCTTATTATTTTATATTTGAGACAGGCAATTTTCTGTCGGATTAAAACCCTCTCCTCTCCAGAACATCCTATGCGATAGACCGCAAAGATGGTGCTAACCAGACTGATTCCCGACACCAAAAAAAGACGCAAGAAAGAAACCGGGAAAAAGTAACATACAGCGGAGGGGAGGAGGCTCGCCACAATGCTGACAGACAATATATTATTATAGACTTTCCTTAGATACTCCATCATTGGTAAACCTATCATCTTTCGTAACAGAAGAAGCCTTGAGAACAGACATAACTGTGAGATAACAATTGTTATATAGAGAGGTATCTCTGGGAACGCCCCACAATAAAGGGCTAAATAGGACAGCGGGAAGATCAGCATATGTATTCCTCCGACAATGATCTGGTAATTTCGAATTTTTCCTGTAGCGAACATGGAGGTAACTAAAGGCTGAGATATAGATTCCGACAATACGAAAATAAGCGTTAAACGAACAAAACAAGTCGTATACTCCGGGACTGACTGTAACCATAGCGAAAGGATTGTCTCTGCTTCTAACAAAATAGGCAATGATAACAACAGCAACAAATAATATGCAAACCGTGTCCCTAGGAAAACTAAGCGTATCATATAAGATTTATCACCTATCACATAAGACTTCATGATCTGAGGATTAAGTGCCGTAAAAAAATTGTTAGCGAAGCTATTAACAGCTATACCTACTTGAACGGAAATCGCACGGGCAGCGTTGACAACCGGATTAAAAAATAAATTAAGTAGGATATTCACCCCTTGATCCCGCAAGACTCCAGATGTTACTCCTATAAAGTTCCAACCTGCCATTCCTGCCATCTCCTTCAAGAGTACCTTATCGTAAACAAAACGATAAGAACATTCCTCAAAATGCCTTTTACAGTAAGCCCCGTAGATGAAACGTATAACCATGGCCTCTATAAACAACAAAACCGAATAGACAACCAATCCGTCATATAAATCCAAAAACAAGAAATAAACGACACCCAACTTCAAAAAAACATCCAAAACACTTACATACGCAAACGCTTTCATACGTTCATGGGCAATGATAGCCGCATTGTAAGGAACTGAAATCAGATTGGTCATGAATGTCAGAATAGAAGTGTGCAGAACCCAATTAGCTGCATATAAACGTTCAGCAGGTATATTCATCCGGTTATTCAAGAACCAAACACCTGCCAACTCTACAAAAACACAAATAATCACGGATAGAAGCAGTTGTATATTGACAGAGGTAGAGAATATAATCGCTAAACGCTGTTGATTTCCATTTCCTAATTCTACCGTTAGAAAACGATTAATGGCCGAGGTTAAAGAACCCGTAAACATGGAAAATAGCGCCACAATTCCCCCCACTACATTATAAATTCCGAAATCCTCTACCCCCAACACCTGTAGCACGACCCGGCTGGTGTACAGTGTCACCCCCATGATCAGGAGCATACGCACGTAGAGAAACAGCGTGTTCTTCGCTATCCGTTTATTGTTTTCTGATGTAGCAGACATAATATAGATCACAATAATTTCCGCCCCACTAGTAAATTAGTGGGAAGTACTCAATTTAGAACATAGCCCCTTAAACAAGATCCTTACTCTCTATCCTTTTAACCATGATCTTTTCCATACCATAACCGCAATAATCAAGATACTGACGCACTACCTCCATCTGTTCATTTGTCGTCAAATGCCCTAAAGTAACACTAGCAAACGCTGCTTTGGGAAATGTCCGATAAATATATTTCCTAGTTCCGTCTGTTTCTATATTTTCTAAATTTTCCATCTCTTGTTCTGAAACATCTCCTTTTGCATCCATTTCAAAAACAATGATGTTATAATTAGGTACCATATACCGATATTCCTTTTCATATTTATATTCTTCCTGCTTGAGGCAAGAGGCACAAACCGACAAATCATCTTGATAGCTATCAGACTCAAATTTGCATTTATCATAAACACGTTTTATTGCAGCTTTTACATATTTTTTATCTTCACTTTCCTCTTTTGTTATGTAAACGCACCGAACAAAACATCCGGATCACGCTCCTTCAAAGAAAAACTTGAGATAATATCCGTATTTACGCCTATTTGTATGCCATTACCACTATCCACATAGTTTAACCACATTTCCCTCGACAAGTTTTCTCCGCAAAAACAAATGATATAGGGGTTAAACTTCATTGGATCAGTATCAAATGGTTTACTTTGCTCCTTGCACATTTCCTGAATCACAGCATTCGCCTTATCCTTGATCCATTCATATTCGCCGTTTGTGTAATTACTATATTTACTGGCTCTAAAGTTTAATCCGGTATCGGTTACGATACTCTTCAAAACTTTGAATGATGTATGGTGGTAAATTGATTTCATTCATTCTTTCCTTTAATTCATTTAACACAAGATCCGACATTCTCTATTTCTCCTAAGGCATGAGACTGCTAAGACAAACATTTCCCATAGGAACTCCTTATGCCATGACTCCTATAAGCTGAAATTGTCGTATTTCTACATAATTATTATGGGTGAGCAATCAGGCTTTCAAGTTTGGCAAATCTAATTGACCGACTACCCCGTTAGGGTTTGCGCCTTGAATCCGTCTTCTCTTTACGATAGTGACAACCGCTGTTATATCTTCCGTACTTAAACTTATAGCAATCGTATCTCCTCGTCTTTTACGTTGTGTATAAAGGGGGAGAAATGGTATTTCATCCAATCTTTCAAGGTGTAAAGCAGCGGGCTGACGCACTCGTTTAACGACCAGCCTAGCCCCACCAAAGGATAAGATACATTGTCATAATCCTCCGCCTCGATTTTCGGTTTGTCCAACAAGATCAATATTACAGAACTTACTTGGTTTTCAAATCAATGATATACCCGTATGAGTGTTCTTTATATTGTGTTGTGTAACCGCATTTCAGTTTGTCTGCGATGTAAAAGAATGAAACCAACAGATTGTTTTCTTTATCAGCCTGGGGGGCCACAACTCTATTCTCTCCACAGACTTATTGATGCAGCCATCAAACGACAACTGGTTGGGCGTTGACGGAGAAGGAGTAGATTATCTTCTTGCTTGTCTTTTTATCCCTACTCCGATCAAACCAGAAATTTATGTATGATATTAAACGGTAAAGATAAATATTCGGAATATAAATTTAAAATTCAGTACTTGCAGGTATTTATGAATCGTATAACCAGAACGGTACTTAGAATTTTTTCCCAAACGCAATATTCAAGAACGTCTTTACCAATATCTTAAAATCGAACCACCATGAACGATGTTCCAAATAGAATAAGTCGTAACGTAAACGACGGAGCATTTTTTCCAGCGTATCTGTATAGCCATTGTAAAGCGTAGCATATGAAGTAACCCCCGGACGTATTTGATAAAGAAAATGATAGCGTGGATCATGCTCCATAATTTGGTCGATGTAGAATTTACGCTCCGGACGTGGACCGATGAAAGCCATGTCACCGATGAAAACATTCCATAGTTGGGGTAACTCATCTAAATGATATTCGCGCAAGAACTTCCCCACACGGGTCATACGGGGATCCGAATCTCCTTTGTAGAGAGCTGGACCGAATTTCTCTGCATCCAGCCGCATACTTCGGAACTTGTAAATGTTAAAAGGACGACCGAAACGACCGATGCGCTCTTGCTTGAAAATTACAGGTGTCCCATCCTCCCAGCGTACAGCAATATAACAAATTAAAAATAGGGGAGAAAAAATAATCAAAGCCAACAATGCAAGGAAACAGTCAACACTGCGTTTTACATTGCGTTCAAAAGCATTCATTCCATCTCCTATAAATTGGTTATTGTTTATAGTTTGTTCCATATTTATTATTTTCTACTACAATACTACTTTTGTTTATATAGGATAAATACAATAACATCAGACCACAGACCATGAAGTAAAATTCGGGAATTATGAAATTAAGCTTGTCAATGGCTATTTCAAGCCCAACAAGATACCTTAATCCGGTGACAAAGGCTAACGAAAACAGGATGGTGGGAACAAATGAAACACCACCCAATCGGGGAATTATTCCACTATGGACTTTTCGTTCATCAGGTATATCGAACAGTTTTTTTCGGTGTGCAACTACCAGAATACGCAGAATAATAAGCCTTGAAAGGATTATTGATATGAATAACGATAAAGTAATAAGTAGGTAAGCCATTACATTAATACTAGTTATTGAACACGACAAAGTTCGTCAGTCACATGTGTGTACTAACGAAAAATGACTAGAAAAAACGATCGTTTTTTCTAGTCATCATTATGTGTTTTTTAACTTCGTGTTAAAAAATATTTAATACTTTGAAAATCAATTTTTATAAAAAAATATATGTCTTGTGGATATAAAAATAATTCATACCTTTGCACAGACTAAAATAAACGATCGATTATTTTAGTCATTCATTTTTATTGTAATATATTGATAGCTATTTGTTTATATTCTATATTTTGATTTATTTTATGGCTGATTTTGTTTAAATCTTTTATCTTATATAATGATATAAAAAATACAATAACTATGTAAAAGTAAAGAATGCAGGAATGGGCTTTCATAAGGTTTTATATCTGATAAGTAACTGGGAAACAGGATGTGTTGAAAAATTGAGGTAAATTAAAACCAATAAGGGAAAATAGTTGTTTCGTTTGGCTGTGCGGGCAGATATATTATGCTTATATTTATCCCCTGTTTGTAAAATCTATTTACTTAATAAGGCAAAGATATGTCACGGGAGAAAATATTGATAAGAACATCATGGATAAGCACGATTGGTAACGCTGTACTTTCCGTATCGAAAATTATTGTAGGTTTATTGGCTGGCAGTTTAGCCGTATTGGGGGACGGTATCGATTCGGCGACAGATGTAATTATTTCTGTTGTGATGATTTTTACGGCGCGGATTATGAGCCGGCCACCTTCTAAAAAGTATGTGTTCGGCTATGAGAAAGCGGAGAGTATTGCAACGAAGATTCTGTCGCTCGTGATATTTTATGCCGGTGTGCAGATGCTGTTGTCGTCTGTTGAAAGTATTTTTTCGGACGAGGTAAAAGAGATACCGTCTGCTATTGCTATATATGTTACTGTCTTTTCTATTGCCGGCAAGCTCCTGCTGGCGTTGTATCAGTATAAGCAAGGGAAGAAAATCAATAGTTCCATGCTGACAGCAAATGCTATCAATATGCGTAATGATGTTATTATTTCATCCGGGGTTTTATTGGGGTTGATATTTACTTTTATATTTAAACTGCCGATACTCGATTCAATTACCGGGTTGATAATAAGTCTTTTCATCATAAAATCTTCCATCAGTATCTTTATGGATTCCAATGTCGAACTGATGGACGGCGTGAAAGATGTCAATATATATAATAAGATATTCGAAGCCGTGGAGAAAGTGCCCGGTGCAGGCAATCCTCACCGGGTCAGGTCGAGGATGATAGGAAACCTGTATAATATTACCCTTGACATAGAAGTGGATCCACAGATGACTCTTATGCAAGCTCATGAAATAGCCGATGCCGTAGAGAAAAGTATCGAAAACTCGATAGATAATGTATATGATATTCTAGTCCATGTGGAACCTGCCGGGAAATGTCAGACGGATGAGAAGTTTGGTATCGACAAGGGGATGGTAGAATAATCTGTCGACGTGTGTTACTATCCCAATGGTAATCCGTAATTTGGGTATAAATATCTGTAATCCGTCTACAGTTTGGTTGTCACTGTTTCCTTATTTTTGCAACATCGAAAGGAAGATGATAAAATACCATTAAATAAGGAAGCGTATGAAAAATAATTCAGTAATCATCCTGATTTGCATGGCACTCTTTGCAGTGAATGTGTGCAACAGTAAGAACAATAACGGAAATAATCAAACAGTAGAAATAATGGAAGATAAAACTCAGGTAAAAGAACCGGTATTGGGACTGGGCAATCTTATTACTGCTAACTTCAGCGGCGATGCCTGGCTGAAGATGCTTTCCACACAACCGGAATATGATTGTAACATTTATAATGTAACTTTCGCCCCCGGCACCCGCAACAACTGGCATTCCCACGCAGTAGGACAAATCCTGCTTTGTACTGAAGGAGTCGGCTATTACCAGGAAAGAGGCAAACCGGCCCAACGCCTGCAACCGGGCGATGTGGTAAATATTCCGGCCAATACTGTCCACTGGCATGGTGCTGCACCCGACAGCCGTTTTACACATATCGGAATCACTCCGAAGGTAAGCGAAAACAGCGCGGAATGGCTTGGGGAAGTGACTGATGAGGAATATACGGAGGCTGTAAAATAGTTGAAGTTTGACTGATATAACAAAAATCTATTAACTTTGTACTGAAACATTTAAAAGGAAAGACTATGGCTGAAATAGAAAAAATGGATCATATCTGCCAGTATAATGACCTGATAGGGCAGGAAACGTTGCACCCGCTGGTTAGCGTGATCGACTTCTCGAAAGTAACGGGCATAAAACGTGCCCGGATGAGTTACGGCTTTTATGCAGTCTTCCTGAAAGAGGTAAAATGCGGCGACTTGCAATACGGGCGTAATTATTATGATTACCAGGAAGGTACGATGGTTTTCACGGGGCCGGGCCAGGTGGTTGGTGTGTCGAATGACGGAGAGGTGATAAAGCCGAAAGGGTGGGCGTTGCTGTTTCATCCGGATTTGATTCGGGGGACGACACTCGGACGCAATATAAAGAATTATAATTTCTTCTCCTATGAAGTATATGAGGCTCTCCACTTGTCGGAACAGGAGCGGCAAATTGTAATCGATTGCCTGAAGAATATAGAACTGGAACTGTCCAGGGGGATCGATAAACACAGCCGGATGCTGATTGTTTCCAATATCGAACTGTTGCTCAACTACTGCTTGCGCTTCTATGACCGTCAGTTTATTACCCGCGAGAATGTAAATAAAGATACATTGTCGAAGTTCGAGAAGATATTGAACGACTATTTCCTGTCGGATAAGCCACAAGAGATTGGGTTGCCGTCTGTGCAATATTGTGCAGACCAGTTACATCTTTCCGCAAATTACCTGGGCGACTTGATTAAAAAGGAAACAGGCAAATCGGCTCAGGAACATATACAGTTGATGTTGATTGACATGGCGAAGGAAAAGGTGCTCGACACCAGCCGTTCTATCAGCGAAATAGCTTATGAAATGGGATTTAAGTATCCGCAGCATTTCACCCGTCTTTTCAAGAAGTGCGTAGGAACTTCTCCGAACGAGTACCGGGCGCAGAACTAAAGTATGAGAAATAATGAATGGCATGCAGATTGAATAAATAATTTTAATTTGCATGCCATTTGTTATTATGAAAGATTGCTGTTTTTATTTCTTTTTGCGGGTAGCGTAGACTCTTGCGAGTGTAATCCAATCTCCGGCGGGGCTTTTGGCAATGCTTCGCCAGGTGAATGAATTATCGGTGATATCGGAGAAAATCCATTTCATAGCTTTTGAGGTTATTTCAGTGAGGATGATTTCGTCACCTTCCTTGCGTGCTTCGAGACGTGCACATTCTTCGGGGCATCCATAGAATATTTCCCAAACTTGTCTTTCGATGTTGAACAGGCGGATGGTGGTTCCGTAGGCGGCATCGGGCTGAATATCAGTGAGCCGCTCTGCTCTTGAAGGGACAATGAAAACGTCTTGTACGGCCATACCGTCGAGTACCCATGAGAATATCCATTCGCCTTTCACACGACGTGGGGTGGAGGTATTGAGTCGGTCGTTCCAGTCGAGGTCCCATTCGCCAATGACTTTTCCGAAGTAATTGAATTCTTCAGGTATTCTCTCATTCTTACATTTGCAAACTAGTGCTTCTTCAAATTCTTTCATGATCTTCTATTTAATAGTGTTCAAAGGTTATTACTCAGCAAATATAGCAAAAAACAACAAACTATTCCACCCTCGCATCACGATAACGTGCGGGGGACATGCCGGTGTGAGCTTTTACAAACTTGCCGAAGAAGGATTGGTTGGGGAAGTTGAACTCTTCTGCAATTTCTTTGATGGATTTGTCGGAGTGTTTCAGGCGGTGTTTGATATGCTCAATGGCTGTTTCGTTGATTAGTTCCAAAGGTGTCCTTCCACATGTTTTCTTGACGACTTTCGACAGATATTTGGGGCTGTAAAAGAGCGCATCGGCAAAATAAGATACCGAACGGTGCATGCCATTGTCTGCCGATAACTTTTCAGCGAATTTCCGGAAAATATAATCAGCCTGTTTAATCCCTTCTTTCGCATGTCCGACCTCTCCCAGTTCGATGGCTTCTTTGTGGAGAGCCCCCAGCATCTCACAGAAAAGTGCGGAAAACAGATGTTGTATTACTTCTTTATGATAATGATGAGGATCGTCGTTTATCTTTGCAACGATTAAATCCCTGTAATAAAAAAAGATTTCATTTTTGTTTTCACCAACGCGCTTTATCGGATTATTATGTATATAAATGGCCGTATTCCATGTCACTTTCTCCATTTTGAGGACACGTTGCAGGAAGCGGGTGGAGAAACCGGCAAGCCTGATTTTATTCCTGGGACTTAACATAATATGGCTGATGATGGTGTTGGGAAGGCCAAGTAGTAGGTCGCCATCTTCCAATTGATAAGTTTTGCGGTTTATATCCAGCTGAATGCAACCTTCCACACAAATAGCCAGAAGAAAACAATCTAATCGTACCGTATCATTACCGGTTGGAGCTCCTTCCAGGCTGTTCACTATTGCAAAATCGTCATCTACATAATCGATGATGTGCTCGTTGGTCTTAAAGTCTTCTATACTGACAGTTTTGATTTCTTCATTTTCCATATACTCTATTTTTGTTTTTGCAAATTTGGCGAATAACCGGACAACTAAGATGTTCTATTTCACTACTTTGATGTTCTGTATTCCGCATGGGTGTATAAAATTAGCGTAAAAAAGCGATGGTGGGGGAAAATAAGACATCCTTGGAGAGAAATGGGGCACTATGGCTATGTTCCTTTCGTCTACATTTGTCCCAGTTTTTAATAGCAATAGTATGAATAAAACAAGTAAAAAATGGATACGGCTGATAGGGATTGTCGGTTGTACGATGTGGATGGCATCCTGTAAACAAGCTCCGGATGCACAGATGAAATCTTCTTATTCAATTATGAAAGTGGCTCCGGCGGACAAAGAGCTTACTTCTTCTTATTCGGCGACGATACGTGGGCGGCAGGATATCGACATTTATCCTCAGGTATCAGGAACTATCGAGAAACTTTACGTAACTGAAGGGCAAAAAGTACGTCGTGGGCAAGTGCTGTTCGTTATTGACCAGGTGCCTTACAGGGCAGCTCTCAAAACGGCTACTGCTAACGTGGAAGCGGCACGTGCCGCACTGGCAACAGCAGAATTGACCTATAACAGTAATAAGGAACTGAATGCTCAGAAAGTCGTTTCGGACTTTAGTCTGCAAACAGCTGAGAACACTTTCCTCTCTGCCAAAGCACAATTGGCACAGGCCGAAGCGCAGGAACTGAATGCACGCAATAACCTCTCTTATACGGAAGTGAAAAGTCCGTGCGATGGTGTTGTGGGCGCATTGCCTTACCGTGCGGGTGCATTGGTGAGCGCGAGTATACCGCAGCCGTTGACGACAGTAAGCGACAATTCCGATATGTATGTTTATTTCTCCATGACTGAAAACCAGTTGCTGGCCCTGACCCGCGAGCACGGAAGCATGGACGACGCATTGAAGAACATGCCGGAAGTGGAACTGAAGCTGAACGATAATTCGGTTTACGACAAAAAAGGAATCATAGAATCCATCAGCGGAGTCATCGACCGGCAGACAGGTACGGTGGTGGCACGTGTGGTATTCCCCAACGAATCGCGATTGCTTCATAGCGGAGCATCGGGCACGGTAGTGATACCGAGCGTTTATAAAGACTGTATCGTTGTCCCGCAGGGGGCGACTGTCCGGTTGCAGGATAAGACTGTTGTCTATAAGGTCGTGGACGGCAAGGCTGTCTCCACCCTGATAACCGTAGCCGGTATTAACGACGGGCGCGAGTATGTCGTGCTCGACGGGTTGAAAGCCGGTGATGAAATTGTATCGGAAGGTGCCGGGTTGGTACGCGAAGGTACTGTCGTAAAATAAAACAAGGAGAAAAAAAATATGAAAGGAAACATATTTATAAAACGGCCGGTGATGGCTATCTGTATCTCCGTGCTGATTTTGGTGATAGGGCTTATTTCGCTCTTTACGCTGCCGGTGGAACAGTATCCCGACATTGCGCCGCCTACGGTTTATGTAACCGCTTCTTACACGGGAGCCGATGCCGATGCTGTGATGAACAGTGTTGTCATGCCGCTGGAAGAAAGTATAAACGGGGTGGAGAACATGATGTATATTACTTCCACTGCTACTAATGCCGGTTCGGCAACTATACAGGTATATTTCAAGCAGGGGACAGACCCGGATATGGCAGCTGTCAATGTACAGAACCGTGTATCCAAGGCACAGGGACTTTTGCCGGCGGAGGTAACAAGGATTGGTGTGACTACACAGAAACGCCAGACCAGCTTCCTGCAAATCGGTGCAATGGTCTGCACCGACGGTCGTTACGACCAGACTTTCCTCGCCAATTATCTGGACATCAATGTTGTTCCCCAAATCAAACGTATTGAAGGTGTGGGTGATGTAATGGAATTGGGTGATACATACAGTATGCGTATCTGGTTGCGTCCGGAACGGATGGCACAGTACGGCCTTGTCCCTTCGGATGTGACGGCAGTGCTGGGCGAACAGAATATCGAAGCGCCTACCGGTTCGCTGGGAGAAAATTCGGAGAATGTTTTCCAGTTCACGATGAAGTATCGCGGACGTTTGAAAAGCGTGGAAGAGTTTCAGAACACCGTTATCCGTTCGCAGAGCGACGGTTCCGTACTTCGCCTGAAAGATGTGGCTAATGTGGAACTGGGTACGTTGACGTACAGTTTCCGTAGCGAGATGGACGGTAAACCGGCTGTTCTTTTCATGATGTTCCAGACAGCAGGTTCCAATGCAACCGCTGTCAACAAACAAATAACTGCCCAGATGGAGCAGATGGAGAAGAGCTTACCGGAAGGGACGGAGTTCGTCACGATGATGAGTTCGAACGACTTCCTATTCGCTTCCATACATAATGTGGTGGAGACGCTTGTTATTGCCATCATCCTGGTTATCCTGGTGGTGTACTTCTTCCTGCAGGACTTGAAGAGTACGCTTATCCCGTCTATTTCTATTATAGTGTCGCTGGTCGGAACATTTGCCTGCCTTGTGGCTGCCGGATTCAGTTTGAATATTTTGACCTTGTTTGCCTTGGTACTTGCCATCGGAACGGTGGTGGATGATGCCATTGTGGTGGTCGAGGCGGTGCAGTCGAAGTTCGATGCCGGATATAAGTCGTCTTATCTCGCTACGAAAGATGCGATGGGCGATGTGACGATGGCTATCGTTTCCTGTACCTGTGTATTTATGGCAGTGTTTATCCCTGTAACATTTATGGGCGGAACGTCGGGTGTGTTCTATACACAGTTCGGTATCACGATGGCTACTGCGGTAGGTATCTCCATGATTTCGGCGTTGACCCTTTGCCCGGCTCTGTGTGCCATTATGATGCGTCCGTCGGATGGAACGAAGAGTGCAACGAGTATCAACGGACGGGTACGTGCAGCTTATAATGCTTCGTTCAATGCTGTGCTGGGTAAATATAAGAAAGGTGTAATGTTCTTTATCCATCATCGTTGGATGGTGTGGACTTCGCTGGTGGCTGCCATCGTTCTGCTGGTTTATCTGATGAATACCACTAAGACGGGGCTTGTGCCGCAGGAAGACCAGGGCGTTATCATGGTGAACGTAAGTACTTCGCCGGGAAGCACGCTGGAAGAAACAAACAAGGTAATGAACAAGCTGGAAGATATTTTGAATAATACTCCTGAAATAGAACACTATGCCCGTGTTGCCGGATATGGACTTATGTCCGGGCAGGGTACTTCTTACGGAACAATTATCGTCCGTTTGAAAGACTGGAGCGAGCGAAAAGGGAAGGAGCACAACTCCGATGCCGTGGCTGCACGCCTCAATGCACAGTTCTACGGTATAAAGGAAGCACAGATATTCAGTTTCCAGCCCGCCATGATTCCGGGGTACGGTATGGGTAATTCCCTTGAACTGAACCTTCAGGATAGAACTGGTGGCGATATGGCTACATTCTATAATTCGTCGATGCAGTTCCTCGGTGCGCTCAATCAGCGTCCGGAAATAACGATGGCCTATACTTCTTATGCGATGAACTTCCCGCAGATATCGGTAGATGTCGATGCGGCAAAATGTAAACGTGCAGGTATCTCACCAAGCACCGTACTCGATGCCTTGGGCAGTTATTGCGGTGGCGCTTATATCTCGAACTTCAACCAGTTCGGTAAAGTATACCGCGTAATGATGCAGGCTTCGCCCGAGTATCGCCTGGACCAGCAGTCTTTGGATAATATGTTCGTGCGTAACGGAGCGGAAATGGCTCCTATCAGCCAGTTCGTGACATTGACGGAAGTGCTCGGACCGGAAACGTCCAACCGTTTCAATCTGTATAGCACCATTACAGCGAATGTGAACCCGGCCGAAGGATATTCATCCGGTGAGGTGCAGAAGGCTATCGAAGAGGTGGCAGCACAGAGTCTGCCGGCAGGATATGGATATGAATACGGCGGTATGGCCCGCGAAGAGGCCAGCAGTAGCGGTGCACAGACGGTTTTCATTTATGCTATTTGTATATTCCTTATTTATCTGATTCTGGCTTGTCTTTATGAGAGCTTCCTGGTTCCGTTTGCCGTTATCTTCTCCGTACCGTTCGGGTTGATGGGTAGCTTCCTGTTCGCCAAGATATTCGGATTGGAAAATAACATTTACTTGCAGACAGGTGTGATTATGTTGATTGGTTTGCTGGCAAAGACGGCTATCTTGATTACGGAGTACGCCATCGAACGCCGCCGCAAAGGAATGGGGATCGTCGAATCGGCTTATTCAGCCGCACAGGTTCGTCTGCGTCCTATCCTGATGACGGTGTTGACGATGATTTTCGGTATGCTGCCGTTGATGTTCTCCAGCGGTGCAGGTGCCAACGGAAACAGTTCGTTGGGTACGGGTGTCGTTGGCGGTATGGCTGTCGGAACACTGGCGTTGCTGTTTGTAGTTCCGGTATTCTATATCATCTTTGAATATCTGCAGGAAAAGATACGTAAACCGATGGAAGAAGAAGCCGACGTGCAGGTGTTGCTGGAACAGGAGAGAAGTGCAGCCGAACGTGGCGGCGTTGAATAATCAATAAATAAAAGGAATATGAAAAAGATAATTCTGTTAACGACTGTATCTGCCTTGTTAAGCAGTTGCGGCATATACAGCAAATATAAACCCGCTACCACCGTCCCCGACCATCTCTATGGCGAGGAAGTGGTGGCAGAAGATACCGCCAGCTTCGGTAACATGGAATGGCGTGAACTCTTCACCGACCCGCAGCTGCAACAACTTATCGAACATGGTTTGCAGAACAACACCGATTACCAGTCAGCCCAACTCCGTGTGGAGCAGGCCGAAGCGACTTTGATGTCGGCAAAACTGGCATTTCTTCCTTCTTTCGCCTTTACGCCGCAGGGATCTGTGAGTAGTTTCGACGGTCGTAAGGCAACGCAGACTTACTCGTTGCCTATCACCGCCAGCTGGGAACTGGATATCTTCGGACGTATGCGTAATGCGAAAGAACAAGCTAAAGCACTATTTGCCCAAAGCCGTGACTATCAGCAGGCGGTCCGCACCCAGCTGATAGCCGGTATAGCCAACACCTACTATACTTTGCTGATGTTGGACGAGCAGCTTTACATCACGCGCCAGACGGAGGAAGCATGGAGCGAAACCGTTGCTTCCACCCGTGCCCTGATGAAAGCAGGCTTGTCCAACGAATCAGCTGTATCGCAGATGGAAGCGGCATATTACCAGGTACAGTCCTCCGTGCTGGACCTGAAGGAGCAGATAAACCAGGTGGAAAACAGTCTCGCCCTTTTGTTGGCTGAGACTCCGCGATATTACGAACGGGGAGAGTTGGGAGTACAACAGTTCCCCGACAATTTCTCCCTCGGTGTTCCCATGCAGATGCTGGCAAACCGTCCCGATGTCCGTTCGGCCGAAAGGACGCTGGAAGCCGCTTTCTACGGAACCAACCAGGCGCGTTCCGCTTTCTATCCCTCGATAACATTGAGCGGTAGCGCGGGATGGACGAACAACGCCGGTTCGATGATTGTAAACCCGGGCAAGTTCCTGGCTTCGGCAGTAGGTTCACTGACACAGCCATTGTTTGCCCGTGGGGAGATTATCGCCCAGTACAAGATTACCAAGCTGCAACAGGAAGAGGCGGCCCTTGCTTTCCTGCAATCATTGCTGAATGCCGGAAGCGAGGTGAATGATGCCCTGACTGCTTGTCAAACCAGCCGTGAAAAGAGTTTCTTGCTGGACAAGCAAATCACGTCCCTGGAAGCAGCATTAAAAAGCACTTCTCTGTTGATGGAGCACGGCACGACCACTTATCTGGAAGTGTTGACCGCCAGGCAGAGTCTGCTCAGCGCACAACTAACCCGTACCGCCAACCGTTTTACTGAGATACAAAGCGTGATTAATCTCTACAGGGCTTTGGGGGGCGGAAGAGAATAGCCCACTGTTTTTTATTTTTCGTACAACAAAGGAGGGGTTGCCTGGAAAGTGATTTTAGGGCAGCCCGTTTTTATGCCTTTCAGTGATAAGATTATACAATAATAGTCTCTGCCTGTGGCCCTCGGCCTATACCGATTTTTCGGTGGCCTCCACTCCCTGGAAAGAGGGGAAAGGAGACCTTGTCCGTTCGGTCGGGAAGAACTCACTGTTGCTCCTGAATCTACCTCCCGATAAACGCGGTTTGATCCACGAAAACGATATTTCTTCCCTGATTCTCCGCTTTGCTCCCGTACGTTGCAACAAGGCCCGGATTATTATAAACGGGGCAAGGGATGTTCCGCAACTATCGGAGATAGGCTTTTATAAGGCTTCAGAAGAAGAAATATAATGTATATAATGCCAGGCTGATTAGCGCGGCAATATTGAAGGTCTACGGCAGTGCCTCGCTAAATAGTCTGGCATTTTTGCAGTTGGAGGAAATGCCTTTTTAAATAAGCCGGCACTATTGTTGGACTCCGAAATTGCCGCGCTAATCAGCCTGGCAATATTTTTATTTGTCCGGACTTGTTTCTCCGCTTTTTATCCCTTATCTTTACCTGCGTAACTTTAAAAGAACAACGCATGAGCCATAAATTTCCTACCATATCAGTCACCAAACTGTTTGTAAGCATCGATCCTCGTCCGGCAACCGAAGAAGAGCGCTGGATGGGCCTTCCTGCCATCGTTCCCGGTTATCGTCCGAGCGGCAATACGTTTATCGATCATTTTATGCCGTTGCTTCATGCCGGAGGGGCGCTTCCGGTGGAGTATTATGCCAAGGAACTTGAAGTGAGCGTCTCCGATTTAAACGGTGCAATAAAGGTGCTGGCCGGTACGTCGGTCGCGAAGTTTATCGAAGACTATTCGCTGGAGATGGCCAAATACATGCTAGCGCATAGTAAATCTGAAATACGGGCGGTAGCACAACGTTGTGGTTATAGTCCCAGCGGCCTGTTCCGGGTTTTCCGGCGACGCTTTAAGATGTCGCCGGAAGATTGGCGGTGGAACTATCGTATTTCTTGACGAGGAACGATCAGCAGTTAAATTCTTCGTCGGAAGAAGGGGCACCCTTCTCAAACTCATTTTTTAGCTGTCCGACCCATTTCCGGACTCTTTCATCGGTTTTATCGGACTGGTTCTCTATGTCCAGTATCAATCCGAGGAATTGCCCGTTTTGCAGTGCACCGGATCGGTTGAAATGGTATCCTTCCGGCGACGTCCTTCCAACCAGGGTGGCTCCCCGGTCGGTGAAGGCCTTTGCCAGAATGCCGATTCCATCGGCGAAATTATCCGGATACTTCTTCTGGTCTCCCAATCCGAAGAGGGCGACTTTCTTGCCGGTCAGGTCGAGACCGGTAAGTTCGGGGAGCGTCTCGTCCCAGTAGGTCGGCAATTCGCCGTCGAACCAGGTGGAAGAGCCAGCGATGATATATTCATATGCATTAAACTCCTTTTCTTCAGATTGTTCGACAGGAATGATATCGACGATATCTTCTCCGAACGCTTCCTTTATCTTTTTGGCGACAGCAGCAGTCTTAGCTGTCGCGGTTCCATAAAATAATCCTATTTTTTTCATTATTCGTTTGCTTTTTTAGTAATCCAACAATTCTTTTGCCGCCTTATAAATCTTCTCTTCATTCGGCAGGATTGCCTTTTCGAGTATCGGGTTGAATCCGACGGGGGTGAAGAGGGAGCCGACGCGCTGTATCGGAGCGTCCAGGTATTGGAACAGCTCGGCGCCGATCATACTGGCAATTTCCGCCCCGAAACCGGAGAAGACCTTGTCTTCATGCACAATCAGGACTTTGCTTGTCTTCTTGACAGATTCGAAAATAGTCTCTTTGTCCAACGGTATTAGGGAGCGGAGGTCGATAACTTCGACATTCCGGTTATGTTCCCGTTGTAACCGTTCGGCAACATTGAGGCAGAGATGCGTGGTATTGCCGTAAGTGATAATGCTCATGTCGTCTCCCGGGCGGCGGATGCGTGCCTTGCCGAAAGGAACCTCGAAGTCATCGGGAACCACGGCCGAGGCTTCCACCGCATTATACAAAGCCTTCGGTTCGAGGAAGAGGGTGAACCCTTTCGAACGCATGCTTGTCCGGAGCAATCCGGCGGCATCATCGGCAAATGAAGGGTAAACGATTCGTGCACCTGGCAAGGTCGTCAGTGCCCCTTCTATCGTTTGAGAATGATACAGGCCGCCGCCGATGTATCCGCCCGAAGCCAATCGGAGCGTGATGTTGGGCGTGAACTGTCCGTAGCTTCTCCAGTATTCATGGGTACATTCCACATATTGTTCGACTGCCGGCCAGAAATAATCGGCAAACTCGGCGCCTTCTATCACGACATGTATTTTGGGGTCGAAACGACACATGCCGTTGGCCGTGCCGACGATATAGTCTTCGGCAATCGGAGCGTTGAAGACACGGGCGTCGCCAAACTCCTGCTGCATCCCTTTCGAGATGTTGAAGACGCCGCCTTTTTCTTTATTGGCAATATCCTGTCCCCAGATGAAGGTGTCCGGATTGTACCGGAACTCCGCTTTCAGCGTCTTGTTGATGGCGGTGACCAATGTTTCTTTTTCTCCCTTTTCATCGTGTGGTATGCCATCTGTATACTTCCGGGGAATATAAGGTTCGGGCAAGACAAAATCAGTAACCGTGGATGGGTCAGGGTCGGGAGCGGCAAGCGCTTTCCGGTTGGCTGCGGACAGGTCTTTCTTTGCTTTGTCTTCTATCTCCTTTAACTCTTCTTCGGTGAAACGTTTATAGCGGAGAAGCATGCGGCGGAACTTATACAAAGGGTCTGCCGCCTTTACATAATTCAGCTCGTTTTCATCGCGGTATAACGTATGTTTGTCCGAGTTTGAATGAGAGCCGATGCGTACGCAGTTAGCCTGTACGATGACCGGCGTACGGTTGAGGGCATACTCTTTGGCCTCTGTCATGGCGTTCATGGAGTCGAAGACGTCTTTGCCGTTGCAATGGATAATCTTCAGGTTCTTGAACCCCGAGAAGTTGTCGGCAACCTTGCGGTTGGCGGTCTGGTCTTCTTTTGGGACGGAAATGCCATATCCGTTATCCTGGATAACGAAAATGACAGGCAAGCGTTCAGTGCTGGCACCGTTGATTGCTTCGTAGACGAAGCCTTCGGAAGTGGCCGATTCACCGTGGGAAGTGATGGCAACTCCCTTGTGCCCGTAGTAAACCATGGCACGCCCGACGCCGGCAGCATGCAAATCATGTGTGCCGGTTGCGGAGGATATATTTTCGATGTTCCATTCTGTTTTTGCAAAATGGTTGGACATGTGGCGGCCTCCGCCAGTCAGGTCGGTCGCCTTGGAGATGCCGTTGAGTATAATTTCTTCGGGAGTCATTCCTGCCGATAGAACGGTGAGCATGTCCCGGTAATAAGGGAACAGGAAATCTTCTCCCTTTTTGAAAACCTGCCCGACCGCAAGCTGAATCCCATCATGTCCGGCGTAGGGAGCATGATACGACCAGCCCAG
>Ga0137308_100518_pt2 | contig 27187 bp, 22 predicted proteins | sample Inofrocosms_June_FD_97181 | JGI IMG/M metagenome (GOLD analysis project Ga0137308, IMG submission 97181) | Mouse cecal microbial communities from Vienna, Austria - N-Acetylneuraminic and N-Acetylglucosamine D2O microcosms_June | ecosystem: Host-associated > Mammals > Digestive system > Large...
GAAACAGCTTGCGCTAAATCCATTATGTGGGGATTACCATGCAGAACATTTATTGAAAATGTAACACAGAGACACCAGCAGAAAACGGCGTAACAGCGGCAGACTGCTTTGTACATAAAAATAGTTAAAGTATTTGTGTTAGAAGGATTGTTGGAGAAAATGTGATTATTGAGAAGAAAGAGAAGACAGGTAGATTGATTGGTGAATAATTTATAAATTTGTTGAGCTATTTATAGATATGGAATATAATTACTTTGAGCAAAGGTGTCTATCTGTTTTTATTCGTAGTCGAAATGTATATAAACTACGCATTTACGATTCGGTACAGTGAATTATAATAGTGATAAATTATTATAACAATGGAAATAAACTTGTTATGCAAGGAAAACCCAAACAGCTCTTTTCAACAATTTTGTCATATGTGACTGAATTAGTAGAAATTGAGAAAATCCCACAGATATACAATGATACATACAAAATTAATATTGATAAAAATGAAATTAGTTCAAAAGTTCAATATTATATGCCGAATGCTTATGATAAATTACCGGCAAAATTGTCAAAGACATTGCACCAGGCAGTTTACAATTTAAAACTAGATGGGAATATGTTTGATGGCACATATTTGGCTCAACCAGTAATCAGAGCAATAGATGGTCATTTAAAAATGGTCCTTTTGAATTTGGAGATTATTCCTGATTGGAAATATATAAAAGTAAATGGTTATGATATGTTTGAGAAAGTAGGGGCAAAATATAGGTTATGTTCTGACAGATGTGGGAAAGCTACTACAGAACAAGTGAAATATATAGGAAATTGTTATACTTTCTTTAATAGTAACCGAAATAAATTATCTCATTGGGATGATCCTACAGCACCTTTGGACACAACAGATTTGCTTGATGTAGGAAGAGCACATGATTTAATTAAAAGAACATTATCGCTTATTGATGAATATTATGAATAAGTAGTAAAACGAAGAAAGGAGAAGACATATGAATAATTTTGACATTGTAAATCTTGATAATAAAGAAATAAAAATCCTAGTTATTATGAAAACCAGTGATTCTCCTTTTGATTTTGTTAATGAACTTCAAGAACAATTAAGAACAATAGATTTTTCCGGTTTGTTTGTTATTGATGAATTACTGCATAGTGGCAATAATGAGGAGCGATTTATTAGTGGTTTTTTTGATGGAAATTCGTTTGATAATTCAAAATTTAAATTTGAAAATATAGATAAAAAAAGTATTATTCGTAGTTACATGTGCAATTATCTTAAATCTGATTTAGAAGTTTTGAATTATAGTAGTTTGACAGACAAACAGCAAAAATTGATTTCTCATGGTTGTGTTATATAGGTGTAGTGTAAAGAGCAGATGTGATTAGATATATCTGTTCTTTTTTACCCCATCGTACCATTACCAGAAGGCAATACCAGGACAACCATTACATTCTGCTGTCAGTTTGCCGACCATAAAGAATTTCCGTTAAACAGGAAACTTTTTGAGGAAAACAGTCGATATGTGAGAACGGCCCTGGTAGCGTACAACGCATTTTCTCAGATGGAACAGATTTTTCCAAAAAAGAATACCTTGAAAGAATTGTCTACGATGCACTTGGTAAGTAGCAGTGATCATTAAAACAGCTTTCAACCTGGATTAATTACCAGAAATGGTAAATTGTCCGGGTTGATGTTATATAATGGAGTCAGCCGCAAGACGGAGACAACAAAGTAAACCCCCATATCAGCCTTGCAGATACCACCATGAATGAAAGAGGGTTTACTTTGAGCCTCCGGCGGATGCGCAGAAAATGGGAATGGAAGATGTCACTTCGTGACCCCATTTTCGCGCAGTTCAGCGCCGGAGCGCTGAACTTTCAAAGTAAAGTAAATACAGATACAGAATTGTGCAGAGGGAGCAGATATTGCATGTACAGGATCGGAATATGTGATGATGACAAAATCTTATGTTCCATGCTGGAGGAACAGTTTCAAAAACTTTCGGCAGAGCTTTTGGTCAAATTTGAAATAGAGGTATGGTATAGCGGTGAGGGGCTGGAGCGTGATCTGGAAAAAGGGGCTGGATTGGATATTCTTTTTCTTGATATTGAGCTGCTTCAAAAAAGCGGTATTGAAACAGGGGCTTTTATCCGTGATGAACTGGGGGATACAGATATCCATATAGTCTACATTTCCTCAAAGCAGGGCTATGCCATGGAGCTTTTCAAAATGCAGCCCCTGGATTTTCTTATAAAACCCGTTTCCTCCGCTAAGCTGAGGGAAGTGCTTGAACGAAGCATGAAAAGGAAGAAATGTGCAGAAAGCTGCTTTGAATATCAGAAAGGAAGTCAGATTTTCCGCATTCCCGTAAAGGAAATAATATATTTTATGAGTATGGACAAAAAGGTTTTGATTATAAAAAAGGATGGGCAGGAGGAATTTTACGGACAGCTGAAACATGTCATGGAGCAGCTTCCGGAAGGCTTTCTGATGATACATCATTCCTATGTGATACACCGGGAATATGTAAGTGAGTATTCCTACGAAAGTATAAAGATGATCAATGGCGATGTTCTGAGTGTCAGCAAACCATACCGGAAGGAAGTCAGGGCCAGAATCAAACAATCCCTGAAAGAAAAAATGCACCATGTATTGTAAATTGGGATATGAACCAGCGGTAATTTTAATCGTCAATATTCTGCACGCGGCGTTGCTGAAAAAGGTCCTGGACACCTTTCTGATTATAGAGAATAAGCACAGGCTGGTGTGGAGAATTGTTTTCGCGGGATACTATCTGATCACAACAGCCGCCTGCATGATATTTCATGTATCGTTTTTCTATGGAGTGTGTAATCTGGCAGGCGTGATTGGCGTGGCCTGTTTTTACCGTGGGGCATGGGCGAAAAGGCTATGGATTTCCATGTTTTTTTTCTGTATAGATACAGGAAGCGGGGCAGCTGCGGCTTTTATGGGTTCAGGGGATATAAGAATGCAGCAAAATGCAGTCAGAACCCTGATTTTGCTGGTGTGCGTGGCAGTTATCTGCCATATTCCCGACCCGAAGGAAAGCCGGGAAACAGCCCTTGATGGAAAACAGATGTTTTGGCTGTCTGTAATTCCCATATTAAGCGTGGCTGTGTTTATGAGGCTGATGTATGGGGATGTGGACCAGGTGACAGCGGTATCCTTGTGCGGGGCAGTTACAGGGCTGAATCTGTGCGTGTTTTACCTGTATCATATTCTTCTTGGAAATTATGTGCAGCTAAGAGAACAGGATATCTATAAGCAGCAGACCATCGCCTACCAGAACCAGCTGGATGTTATCATGGAGTCCCAGAGCCGTATCAGGGCCCTGAAGCATGATATGAAAAACCACTTCCTGGCGCTTGAAGGACTGGCTAAGGGGGCCAATCCGGAAAAACTGGTTGAGTATCTTGACTGTATGCAGGAGTTTATGCAGAATCCGTCAGAGCATGTTTATACCGGCAATGAGGCCCTGGACAGCCTTCTGAATTTCAAGCTGCAGAGGGCCCGGGAAGAACTGAAAAAGGTAGAAACAGATATTGTGCTTCCAGAGAAGATGAAGCTGCATTCTTTTGATTTTAATGTTATCATCGGGAACCTCCTGGATAATGCATTAGCGGCGTCTGCCCGGACAGATGAGCAGTTTTTGAAGCTCTGTATGCGGATGGAGAACGGGATTTTGTTTTTGTATATGGTAAATAGCTGTTGGGGGATTCCCGAAGGGGTATGCGACATACACAGACTACCAGACAGGTCTGCCCCGGGCCATGGGTCAGGGCTTGCAAATGTCCGGAGAATTGTGGAGAAATACCATGGGGATCTGGAAATGTGCTGTAAAGGTAATTGTATGGAAACAGAGGTCATGTTGTATATGAAATTTTTGTAAATACTGGAAGCTGCTGGTAAGTGCCTGGAGTTTTGGGCTGATTTCGGAAGAAATATGGTAGAATTTCGCCATAATCAGGAACTCCCGGATAAGAGGTGTATAATCCGTATCATACCCTGTATGGGGAATTTTACAGGAGGTATGTGAGGAATGAAAAAAGGATTTTTAGGTGTACTGCTTGCAGGTGTACTGGGAGCATGTTCTGTGACGGGATGCCAGAAAGCGCCGGAGCCCTCTGCGAACAGCGATGTTTATCATGCAAAGGGTTCTTTGGAGGGTGAGGTGGAGAATATCCGGACAGAGGAAGGGGACGCAAACAGAGATCCGGCAGATGAAACAGAGTCTGGCATAAGCTGCGATGCCATGGTCGGGACAGAGCAGAATGGTATCTGGATATGCGCAGACATTCCGGCGGTGCCTCAGACGGTTCCGACACTGACTTTGCAGCCCCGGGATGACTGGGACGAAAAGAAGCTGGAAGAACTGCTTGATGGCAGGAACAAAAATGTGCGGGACATTACGGCAGAATATCTTGCGCGGAGCGAAAAAGAGTTAAATGAAATGGATGAAGAAGACCGGCCCGGTGAATGGATGAATTTCGGCGACGATTCTTTTATGATCTTATCTGACGGAGAAAAGGAGGTTCATTTTGCAAGAAATACATGTGCAGGCTATGTGGATGAACCATTAAAGGCGGATTGTGATGCAATCTATAAAAAGGCGCCTGAAACGGATGTTACAGGAACGGGAGATACTGCCTTTGCAAAATTTTCTGTTTCCCGTGCAGAGGAAATTCTTCTGGAGAAGCTGGCAGTACTTGATATTACAGAGCTGCATATTTCTGAGGCCTTTTATTATGAGCTTGGTGAAACCGCATTTTATGAACTGCTGTTTACGCCCTCTTATGGGAAGATGGGGGTGGCTTCAGAATTTGGCGGGATAAGATATGGGGAGGCGCGTCCGAACGGCAGGGCATGGATTACAGAGCATGGCGTAGCAACCCTGGCTTTGGAGGATTACTGCGGTAAAATCACAGAGCGGTCTGAGGATGGGGCGATTCTGACATTTACCCAGGTGACAGGTATCTTGGAAAAGTACCTGGAAAGCAATGCTCTCTGTGGGACTCCGACAGCAAAGCTGACACGGGCAGAGCTTGTATATTATCCGGCCTTTTGTGAATCGGCGATGGTTCTGACACCGGCATGGCATATCTATATTCCCCTGAAAGATATGATGGAGTCACTGGAGTCTGGCGACCAGGCGTGGCAGCAGGCGGTTGAAAATGGCGGCGCATGGAATATTTATCTGAATGCTGTCACAGGAGAACTGATAAAGGTGGAATAAAATGAGTGGATTTTTTTGGAAAGACATGAAAAGAAGCTTTCTGAATGCCGGATTCTTTATAGGGACGGCTGCGCTGACAGCCCTTCTGGCAGCGGCGGTAGTGACGGGCGCGCCCCTTGACCGGACCCGGAGCAGCTACCATATTTTGTACAATGTATTTGGTGCTTCAGGGTTCAGCCCCTTTGCGGCTGTCTTTCCTGTACTGGCTTATGGATCTGAGTTTTGTGAAGAATACCAGAGCGGATATTACCGGATGATCTTTTCAAGAATAGGTCCGGCGGGGTTTGGAAGAATCCGGATATTCAATGTTGCATTGTCGGGAGGTATGATGCTGGCGGTCCCCATAGCAGCTTCCTGTGTTATGGCGTATGTGTTTGGCGTTCCAGGCGTGCCCCGGGACACGGACGCAGGGTTGCTGGATGGGACAATCCTGCTTTCGTATGTTACAACCTATGGGGACTGGTATATTATGGTGGGTAAAACCATTCTCGGCTTTTTGTTTGGGTGTGTGTGGGCCCTTGTGGGATTTATGTTTGCAGTGTGGATTCCAAACCGCTATGTGGCCCTGATCGCACCTTTTGTATTATATGAATCCATGTGGATTGGACTGGACAAAATCCCATGGCTGAATCCGGTCCGCCTCCTCAGGGGAGATGATGTAGGCAGTTATCCTCTGGCGGCAGGGGCAGAATGCTTTTACCTGCTTGTGGTGTCGGCAGTCATTATGGCAGGACTTGGGCGGAGGTATCGGGATGGGTGACCTGGGATCCACGATTTTAAAACGCCCGCGGCCATGGACCTTTATGGTAATCTCATGGGGAATGCTCCGGCAGGAGCAAAAAAATGCCAGGGTGTTCATGGGATATCTTTTGGGATTTGCGATTATGGGATACTGGATGAATGGCTTTTTGCGGTATGCGGCTGACCTGGGAGAACCGGTCAATGTGCTGGAAGCCTTCTGCGTGGTGGAACAGCATTATGTCAATATGCTGTTTCTGGTTCTGGGGTGGCTTCTGGTGATAGCAGACGCCCCTTTTATGAAAGGGAATCTTTATCTGCTTTTGTACCGGTGCGGCAGAAAATGCTGGAATACGGGAATGCTTTTTTATATTCTGATACAGGCATTTCTATATACCGCCGTTATGGCAGTATTTACCATAATATTCAGCAGCTTTTCCGGGTTTGCAGGAGCTATGTGGAGCAGTCCCTTATACTCTTTGGCTCTTGATGTGACAAACAGCATCGGCGCCAGATATAATATTACGTTCCCGTGGCTTATGATGATGAAAGCCATGTCGGTTCCCCAGGCATTTGCAGTGACATTTTTATTCCTTTACCTTTATCTTGTTTTTTTGGGAGTGCTTTTATATGCTGCCGCGCTGCTGTTTTCAGGAATTGCCGGAATTGTGGCCGTAACAGGGGTACATCTGGCCGGATACCTGCAAATGATGGACGGGCATACGGCGGATTCCCTGTTTGCAAGGGCGGTTCCGGGAAATTTTATAGACGGGACACTGTCGTACTGGTGGTCTGCGGTTTTGTTTGTGGCATTGATTGTATTTTTGATGGTTCTATCATCTGTTTTCATTGACAAAACTGAATTTGATTCAGGAACGGAGGGAGACGGGTAATGCCGGAAAGTATGTTTGTCAGGCTGTTCGCGGGGGTGCCCCCGGATTATTTTGATGCCATACCGCTTATTCCGTTTGGACAGTGGCTTCTGCCCATTGGTATCTTTCTGCTTGTGGCGGGTTTTTATTGGGAAGAGGGCAGGAAGCTGGAAATGCTTTCATTGTACCGTTACAGAACCGTTTCCGGCTGGTGGAAATGGCATTTTAGAAAGGGGATGCTGTCTGGCATAAGGACAGCAGCAGGGCTTCTGCTTATTGTTCTGATCTGCGACATGGCTATGGGGAATGGAGCCGCCCTTTCCCGGAAAGCTGTTGCGGGAATCGGCATTTTATGGCTGTTCCATAGTGTCAGTATGGCGGCATTGTTCGCTCTGCTGGATCTGTTCCTCCTGAGACGTTTTGCACCGGGGCTGCTGTTTCTGCTGGAAGGTGTGACATTTATTGCCGGGTGCCGGGTACGTGGGATTTCCCATGTCATGTATGGAATGTGGGGAATGTATCTGCAAAGCAGCTTATGTGAAACAGAAGGCTTCCCGGCTGGAGCGGTCATTACTGCGGAAATGATTCTGGTGGCAGCCAGCTATTTGACTGGACGGGAATATCTGATGTCGCGTAACAGTTCAGACAGGCCAGCGCACCTGCTGCGCTGACCCTGGGAAAATAGAAAAGGAAGGATTATAATTATGGCAGAATTAATCCGTGTAGAAAATGTAACAAAAAGATTCGGTGATGTGGTTGCCCTTGACCGTATTAACATCAGCTTTGAAAGTGGAAAAATCTATGGGATTACAGGCAGGAACGGTTCAGGCAAGACGGTTTTATTTAAAACGATGATTGGTTATTTGAAGCCTACAGGAGGAAGGGTTGTTGTGGGCGGAAAAGAGATAGGAAAAGACATTGACTTTCCGGACAACATGGGAATTATTATTGAAAATCCCGGATTCCTAAGCAGATATACCGGCTACAAAAATCTGGAATATCTGGCGTCCATCCGCAGGCGGATAGGCAGGGCGCAGATCAGGGAAAGCATGGAGCGGGTAGGCCTGGACCCTGACAGCCGCAAAAAAGCAGGAAAGTATTCCCTTGGCATGAGGCAGCGGCTGGGCATCGCCCAGGCGATTATGGAAAACCCGGATATTCTGATTCTTGATGAACCGATGAACGGCCTTGATAATGAGGGGGTAAATGATGTACGAAGCCTTCTTCTGGGACTGAAGAAGGAAGGAAAAACAATAATACTTGCCAGCCATAATAAAGAGGATATAGAAATTTTGTGTGATGCCGTATATGAGATGGATCATGGCAGATTCGTGTCAACTGTGTAATAGTTCAGACAGGTATCCGAAAAACGTGATAGAATTTTTCCCTATTCTGTGGTATAATCGCTACAAAATCCGTACTCCAAATAAAATGAAGCGGTAACTCTGTTATTTTTATGAAGGAAATCGTCCTTAGTGCCTGACGCGCTAAGTTATACCAATGGATTTTTACACCCCCACCCAAAGCAACCGCCGTTGTTCATAAAGATTTTAAGGGAGCAGAAGATGGAACAAGAACAGGATACCAGAAACAGAATACAACAGAAAAAACAGACCATCTTGTTCGCTTTGTGCGGCGGACTGGTCGTTGCGGCGATCCTTCTCGCTACATCCATTTGGGTGGCAGGCAGTGCAAGGATAAGCACAAGGCAGGCCGTAAACCAGGTCAGCGAGTTTTATCTGGAAGAGCTTGCCGGACGGAGAGCCCAGGTAATCTCGGAAGAGCTGAAGGACAATATTGACCGGATGAAGAAAGCACTTGGGATCCTGGAGGATTACAACCTGGAGTCCCAGGAGTCTCTGGGCACCTTTCTTGGAAAGGTCAAAAAGCTTTATGGGTTGGATACATTTGCGCTGATAGCGGAGGATGGGACAGTCTACACCCAGAACGGCACGGCGGAATGCAGTGACTACGGTTTCCCTCCAGAACAGCCTACAGAGCCGATGATCCATATATCTGACCTTTCCGGACCCGGGAAGCAGGCGATTATCGCCATTCCCGTGGAGGGTATTTTCTTCCAGGGGACGGAAATCAAAGTATGCTTTATCCGGCTCAATATAGACGATATGCTGAGTTCCCTGTCACTCCATTCAAGTGACAACGAGACCTATTGCAATCTGTATGACCGCAGTGGAGACAGTCTGACCAGCGATGACTTCGGATATCTTACGGCAGGGAAAAATCTTCTTTCCGCCCTTAAGGACGCAGATATGAAGGAAGGGTCCAGCTATGAACAGCTGACCCATGATTTCACCAACGGCGTGCCAGGACAGATATCCTTTAATTATGAGGGGACCCAGGAGGATCTGTGCTACACTCCTGTAGAAGGCAGCAGCTGGATGCTGACCATTCTGATTCAGGACAATGTCATCAGTGAGCAGATCAGCGCCGTCAGTTCAGATATGATGCGCCGCAGCATCATCCAGATCGTCATCACAATCCTGGTTATGCTTGGTGTTTTTCTGGTACTGATCCTTCAGTCCCGGAAGAATGCCCGCCTCCTTCTGGAGCGGGAGAAAGCAGACGGCGCCAGAATCCGGGCCGCCTACGTCCAGATCGAGCGGAAGCAGACAGATATGGAGAATATCCACGCGGCTATGGGGTCGGGACGCTGGGAGATGGAATTTAACGAGAAGGCGGAGATGATCTCCTGCACCTGGACAGATATTTTCCGCTCCATGCTGGGATATGTAGATGAGCAGGATTTCCCCAACAGACTGGAATCCTGGTCCGATCTTCTGCATCCCATGGATAAAGATCAGATCATAAAGGAATACTGGGATACGGTCATGGACTATACCAGTGAGAAAACCTACAATGTAGAGTACCGTCTCAACACCAGACACAAGGGCTGGCGCTGGTTCCATGCCGCAGGACGGCTGTCCAGACGTGAGGACGGTTCCCCCATTACTTTTGTGGGACTTTTCGTGGATATTGATGACGAGAAGCGGATGAAAGAGCAGCTGGAACGGCAGAAGGTGGATCTGCAGAACGCCCTTGCCGCCGCCCAGCATGCCAACAAGGCCAAGACTACCTTCCTGAACAATATGTCCCACGATATCCGGACCCCCATGAACGCCATCATAGGCTTCACCTCTCTTGCTGCCGCCCATATAGACAATCAGGAGCAGGTCCGGGAGTATCTGGCCAAGATCACCACGTCCAGCAATCATCTGCTGAGTCTGATCAACGATGTCCTGGATATGAGCCGGATCGAAAGCGGCAAAGTGCGGATTGAGGAAAAGGAAACCTCCCTTCCGGAGATCATCCACGACCTGAAGACCATTGTCCAAGCAGATATTACATCCAAGCAGCTGGAATTTTTCATAGACACCTCCGATGTGATTAATGAGCACATCCTTTGCGACCGGCTTCGGCTGAACCAGGTTCTTCTGAATCTTTTGAGCAATGCCATGAAGTTCACCAGACCCGGCGGAACCGTAAGTGTCCGGATCCGCCAGAAGGGACTTGCGCCTGATGGTCATGCAGCCTACGAATTCCAGATCAAGGATACGGGCATCGGCATGAGCAGGGAATTTCTGGAGCACGTGTTTGAACCCTTTGAGCGGGAGCGGACCAGTACGGTCAGCGGGATTCAGGGAACCGGGCTTGGCATGGCCATTACCAGGAATATCGTGGATATGATGGGCGGAACCATTACCGTTGACAGCGAGGAAGGGAAGGGAAGTACCTTTACGGTGGCTTTAAGATTCAAAACATGCAGCGATCCCGTGATGCAGGAGTGTATTCCCGAACTCATGGGTCTCAGGTCCCTGGTGGTAGACGATGATTTTGATACCTGCTCCAGCGTTACCAAGATGCTTTCCACCATCGGCATGCGTCCGGACTGGACCACCTCGGGTAAAGAAGCCGTGCTCCGCGTGAAGCTTGCCGAAGAGCAGGGAGACGAATATGCTGCCTTTATCATAGATCTGCTGATGCCGGACATGAACGGCGTTGAGGTAGTACGGCGGATCAGGGGGATCATTGGAGAAGAACGGCCTATCATCATCCTGACTGCCTATGACTGGTCTGACATTGAGGCGGAGGCACGGGATGCTGGCGTCACAGCCTTCTGTTCCAAACCTGTTTTCCTGTCTGAGTTGCGGGAAATTATGGAAGCTCCCTTTAAACCCATACATAAGATGGAGGCAGAGCCAGAAGACTTATCCTTTGAAGGCAGGCATATCCTGCTGGTTGAGGACAATGAATTGAACCAGGAGATCGCGGTGGAGATTCTGCAGGAAGAGGGCTTTATCCTGGATGTGGCAGATGACGGCGCAGTGGCGGTGGAGAAGATGCGGCAGGCCGGACCGGATCAGTATGACCTGATTCTGATGGATATCCAGATGCCGGTTATGAACGGTTATGAAGCCACAAGAAGGATCCGGGGACTGGAGGACCCGGAGGTCGCATGTATTCCGATTATCGCCATGACGGCCAATGCCTTTGAGGAAGACAAGAAGGCGGCCTTTGAGGCAGGCATGAACGGACATATCGCCAAGCCCATTGATATACCGAAGCTGATAGAGGTTTTGAGGGAAGTATTAGGTACCTGAGGATGATACCGGTTCCGGTTTGTCAGGGACAGAACATACGAAGCGCATACGCAGATGTAAAACAGATCTGTGTATGCGCTTTTTTACTTTATAGGAAATTGCGTCCTATAAAGTAAAAAGCCCTCCGGGCAGGATCGCAACACCAAGTGGGCTTGTTCACTAAGCTCATTACATTCGCTAAGTGAGCCGATGCCTGCGGCGGAGAGGAATTATATCGCTGAAGCGATCCGCCGCAGGATTCTTTGTTCCCGCATTCACAGAGAAAAAGGAGTCCGGTTTACCGGATGTGGTAACAGTTTAAGGGAGGATCTGCTGTATATTTTCTGTAGCCATCATGAATATAAATTAAATTTATATTCATATAAAAACCATAAAATTGATTAAGAGACAAAGCTATGGTATCTTAAAGTTAAGATAAATGTAACGAAAAAGAGGAGGAAAGTCATGAATCTCACAGTAGTAGCGTTTCTTATGGTTGTGGTGGTGATTGCGTCAGTATTTTTCAAACGGGTTCCGATGCAGCTGATTCTCTGTATTGTGCCCATCGTCTGCTGCCTGATCCTGGGCTACAGCTTTCCGGAAATCGGAGATCTCATCATAGGATCAGTCAACAATTCCATGAAGGCAGCCGGTTACATGTGTATGTTTGCCATGATCTATTTCACCATGCTGGGTAAGACCGGTATGTTTCCGAAGCTGATCCGGTCTTTGCTGAAACTGTTTCGTGGGAACATCAATGTCTATGCGGTTATGGTCATCACGTCAGCTATTGCGGCTGTCAGTATGTTGACTGCCCAGGTGGTATCTGCCTACCTGATCGTATTTCCCATCATGCTGCCGTTGTATAAAAAGATGAATTTTGATAGAATTGCGGCCATGATCATCGCGCAGACTTCCATAGCTGCTATGTGCTTTGTGCCATGGGGAATCGCGGTTGTCAATTCTTCGGTCTTCGCTGGTGTAGATGCCCTGGAACTTTCCAGACGTCTGATGCCCGTGGCTGTATGTTTTATTCCGGTGATTGTGCTGCAGTGGATTTATTTCGGAATCCAGCACAGGAAGCAGGGCGGCATGATGCAGATCCAGTGGAATGAGGAAGACCACAGCGCCGGCGGCGACGGAAAGGATGAAGCATTCCTTCGTCCGGGTCTGTTCTGGTTCAATTTCCTCCTTTTTATCGGGGTTGTGGTTATGCTGTCCCTCAACAAGATGCCCTCCTTTATAATCTTTATGATCGCCTCCTTCCTGACAATTCTGGTGGACTATCCCAATCCGAAAGATTACCAGAAGCTTCTGAAGGAAGCCGGCGAAAAGTTTTACCCGGTGCTGAGTATGCTGATTGGTATTTCCACATTCATCGGAGTATTCCAGGGAACGGATATGGTCAATGCCCTGGCCGGCGCAGTTGTGGGAAATATTCCTGTCCTGCTGACAAGATACATACATATTGTTCTGGCCGCACTGATGGTGGTAGTGATCCGGTTTATGCCCAATAAGATATACAATTCCATGTATCCGGTACTGCTTTCCATTGGTTCCAAATTCGGTCTGTCTGGTCCGGATGTGCTGGCGCCCTTTGTATGTAACATGACCTTGGCCACAGGCTCGTCCCCCTTTACGCCAACGACCCATGTAGGAGTCGGGATCCTGGGACTGGAAATTAATGACTACTGCAAAAAGGCTGTCCCGCTCCAGACAATAAGCAATATTCTTGTGATTCTCATTGCGATTGTATTTGGTGTTGTGCGGTAAAGTATCTTGTGTACGGCAGCGGACGCGCCACTGGCAGATAACCGCAGGCTATGGGGAGCAGATATGCCGGCTCCCGGGGTGGCCGCAGACCATAGTGAAGGTCTTTCCGGCTTAGAAATTCACCAGGAAATACTGGATAAAGCGTTTCACCGCATGTGATGTATAATTCCGGTTTGGCAAAAGGATGTAAAACAGCCGTTTTGCCAGACCGGAATTTATTTTATAGAACAGCAGGGGAACATCCCTGCTCTGGATCATGCGGTCACTGATAAAGGTAGCAGCAAACTCACTGGAGGCCAGATGATAGGCAGTAGCCAGCTGGGACAGCTGCAATTTTACAACCGGTTCAAAGCCTGCCTCCGCAAAAAAGCTCTGCGCCCGGTCATAGAGGTTGTTTCCGGGGGTCAGAAGGATATATTCCAGATCCCGGAACTGTTCCAGGGGAACAAGGGGGCAGGATGGCTCCAGATGCTTATTCTCAAGAACATCCTGGGGCGTCAGAGCCGCATCCGGCACAGACCTGTTCACCGGATGGGCCTGGGGAACAGCCAGCAGGATGTGGTCATAAAAGGCCTTGTAGCGTTCAAAATTTTTCATGAAGGCAGGATTGCAGCTAAAGGTCAGATCAATCTTGCGTTCCGCCAGCATACCGGATAATACATCTGAGCTTTCTTCAACGATCTCAAACTGAATGCCAGGATATTCCCTGGAAAAACCGGCTAATATTTTCGGGAGGATATAGCCATTTAAATAATGGGAGCCGCCCAGACGGATCGTACCGGAACCCAGATTCCGGATATCGTGGATCTCCTGGTCCAGATCGCGCTCTAAGTCCATCATCTTTTTGATGGCCCCGATGTAGATCTCTCCTGCCGGAGTCAGCTTCAGGGGACGCTTGCTCCGGTCAAAAATCGCCATGCCAATGGAAGATTCGATCTTCTGGATCGCAATGCTCAAGGCGGGCTGGGTGAGATACAGATTCTCCGAAGCCTTTGAAAAACTTCCGTCCAGATACACCTGATAGATATACTTAAAGTCCTGCTGCATAATATAAACCTCATTTATATTAAAAACGGATTGATAAAACAATTATATGCTGAATTCCAGGCAAAGTAAAGACAGAAAGCAGATGCGGCAGCGGTTTTTCCATTATCCGGACCATAGCGGCAGACATATTGCTTATGTTAAAAATATTAAATTTAGCTTGTATAACTTGAAAAAATGTGATAATGTAAATGCGAAACATATCAGGTTTAAGGGGAACGCATGAGAGACAGGAAAGGGGGCATTGCCCTGACTGACTTTCCAATGGTCTTATGTATCCCAGACAACAGACACCACAGACAGGAGAATCCGCCATGCCGACACTGGGAAATCCCCAACATACCATAGAGATCATACAGAAGTACAAATTCACCTTCCAGAAGAAATTCGGCCAGAATTTCCTTATTGACACCCACGTTCTGGATAAGATCATCCAGGCAGCAGGAGTGACGAAGGAGGACATGGTGCTGGAGATCGGGCCAGGAATCGGAACCATGACCCAGTATCTGGCAGAGGCCGCAGGACGGGTGATAGCTGTGGAGATCGACGGCAGCCTGATCCCCATTCTTAAGGAGACCCTGGCAGATTATGACAATATCACCCTGATCCACGATGATATCCTGAAGGTGGATATCCGCGCACTGGCAGAGAAATACAATGGTGGGCGCCCCATCAAGGTGGTGGCCAATCTGCCCTATTACATTACCACCCCCATTATCATGGGCCTGTTTGAGAGCAATGTCCCGGTGGACAATATCACGGTCATGGTTCAGAAGGAGGTGGCAGACCGGATGCAGGAAGGCCCCGGATCCAAGGATTACGGCGCCCTTTCTCTGGCTGTGCAGTATTATGCCGAGCCATACATTGTGGCCAACGTGCCGCCCAACTGCTTCATCCCCCGCCCCCGGGTGGGTTCCGCTGTGATCCGCCTGACCCGTCATCCGGTTCCGCCGGTTCAGGTCAAAGATCCCGCCCTGATGTTCCGCCTGATCCGCGCATCCTTCAACCAGCGCCGGAAGACTCTCCAGAACGGCCTGAACAACTCCCCGGAACTTCCCTACAGCAAGGAACAGATCGCCTCTGCCATCAGGCAGATGGATCTGGCCCCGGCGGTCCGGGGCGAGACCCTGACCCTGGAACAGTTTGCCAGACTGGCGGATCTGCTTACTGCAGTGCCTCAGGAAGCTTCCGGGACAGATCCTCTTTGAGCACAAAGGCATCCACAAGTTTATTCTTCAGATACCACTCAAACCGCACGTCCTCCGCCCCGCTCATAAGTACCAGCCGGATCCCGGGATCCAGCTTGCGGACTACCTGGGCGAACTCAAGACCATTCATGGAAGGCATGGCATAGTCCGTCAGGATGGCGTCGCAGAAATCCTTCTGCTGCTGGAGCCGGGAGAGCACGGCAGCCGGATGATCATAACATGTACAGTGATATCCCCGGGCACACTGTGAATACGGATCTGTCCGCCCACGGCCGTCATCACATTCTGCACCACGGAAAGGCCCAGCCCCGTGCCTTTGCCGCTGCGTTTGGTGGTGTAGAAAGGCTCAAAAATCTTGTCCAGAACATCCTTGCTGATTCCGCAGCCCGTATCTGCCACCGAGAGAAGGACCCATCCTTTCTCCGGCATTTCCGGCAGAGCCTCCGGGCCAGAAGGAAGAGCCGGATCTGCCTCCAGGGCCACCAGCAGCTCTCCATCCTGGCCTTCCATGGCATGAAATGCATTATTGCACAGATTCATCAGAATATGCTTGATCATCCGGGGCCGTCCGCTGATACACAGCGGCAGATCCGTGATCCGGGTCTGGAACCGGACGGACCGGGGGGCAAGCTGCCGGATCACATCGCAGGCTTTTCTGACCTCATCCGTCAGCCTGGTGGCAGTCAGGGCCACACCGGAATCCTGGCGGCTGAAATCCAGAAGCCGGCGGGAGAGGGATGCCGCCTGACCGGCAGAATCCAGGATCCCCCGGATCATGGCCCTGCTGTCCTCCGGCAGGGCCGGATCATTCTCCATAAGCTCTCCATAGACAAATACCGGCGTCAGGTAGTTGTTGAACTCATGGGCAATATGACTGCTCATCTGTCCGATGGACTGGACCTGCTGGTAATGCTGCAGCTCCTCCTCCCTGCGGCGGAGAAGTTCCATTCCGGCATTGATCTCCTTCAGATATTCAATCTCTTTTTTCTGGCTTTCTGTCCGCATGAGACTGCGTGTAATCCCGAATATGAAGCACGCCATGGCCCCCAGGGACAGCCCCCCGATGCCTGCCAGCCGCAGAAGCATCCGGCGCAGCGGGTCATCCAGCTCCCGGTAGGGCAGGGTGGAATTGACGATCCAGTCCTCTCCAGGCAGATGGATGGTGGTGTAGGCCACGATCCGCCTTTCCGGCTGGGGATCAGGGCTGCCCCAGATATAGGAGCGGATGACCCCCACACCTTCGCTCTCTGCCGCTTGTCTGGCAATCCATTCTGTAAGATCCTTTAGATCCAGATCCGGGTAACGCAGGCTGCGGTCGTAGACCGCGTCCATGCCGATCTGATCCGCCGCGTGGTGCATGATGATAGCGAGATCACTGTCCTTGACAATGGAATAACCGCCGCTGCCGATCCGCACCGGTTCCACGATCCGGGCATAAATCTTGTTCAGGTTCATGGCATATACAGCCTGATAGGAATGGCCTCCCAGGGAAAAACGGCGGGAAATAAACATCTGATACCATCCTCCGGCGCACAGTGACTTGCCACAGATGACGGTCCGGTCATGTGAGCCTGATGTTCCGGAATGATATGAGTCAACTGTCCCGAAATTATCTGCGGGCACTGCCCCGGGATTATGTGAGTCCGCTGATCCGGAATCATCTGCCGCCAATAGCCCTGAGAGATCTGCCCCCATCTGCCAGGGGAAAAGTCCATGGTTCCGCTCCGGCAGATGCTCTGGCCGCCGGAATCAAAGCAGACCATGGCATCATACAGGTCCGTATTCTGTCTGAGAAAATATTCCACAGCGTAGATTGCACCTGCGCTGTTGACACCGGCAGTTCCCCTGACCGGCAGTTTGTCTGGTACCTCTGTCTGCCTGCTGTCATTTTCTTTATTATCCGAGGGCGCAGCGTGGTACTGCTTTGTCCCCCTCTCATTCCAGGTGTCCGCAGCCGGCGTTTTATCCGGCGCATCCTGCTCCTTCATTTCTTCCTGCTCCAGGGCGGAAAAATACAGATCCATGCTTTCCAGCTCCTGGCTTACGTAGCTCACAAGACTCTGTCCCACGGTCTCTGCCATGGTGAGCAGCTGCTGCTGTTCCATTTCCACCAGCTCCCGGGCAGTAAAGTTTAATGGCTGTCCGTTCTTCTGGCATTCCAGCTTCATCAGGTCAAAGCGGAAGGGCCCCACGGAGATCAGATTCTGCCGCTGCTGGTTGTACACACTGCTGCGGCGGATCAGGGCCTTCACCTTCTGGGTCAGGACAGAGAGGCGAAAGGGTTTCGTCAGGCCGATGGCAAGATAGGTAGCCGGTGTCAGCGGGCTTACCATCAGAGCAAGGTTTTTGCCGATGACCATAGCCAGTGCAGTGCTTAAGGAAGCCACCCCATAGGTTTCCCCCACCTCCATAACCAGAGGCATGATACCATAGAAATAAGCATCTGTACCGATGCACAGCCCCAGGGGCAGCGCCAGGATACCGAAGATAATATGGATGAACCGTCCAAGGAAGCCCGGAATGATCTGCATGATGGCATTTGCCATATCAGTCAGCATACCCGTGCCGTCGAAGACACCCGCCATAGCGCCTGCCGCAAATATGGTTGCGGAGATCATCAGGGCAGCAGGAGCGTGTTTCTTGATCAGTTTGTCCTGAAGCTTCAGGCTGGGATAGTTGACAGCCAGAGCCAGACTTAAGGCCAGCAGGAATGCCACATAGCTTGTGATATACCCCACAGACAGAACCGCGATAAGCACAATGGTCAGGGCCAGATTGAAGAACAGCAGCTTCGGTCTCCTGAGGGCAGCCTCCTCATCCTGGGTTTTCTGGTCAGTCTCCACGACTTCACCCCTGCCGGCACCGGCGCCCTGGCGGATCGCCAGCATTCCCAGGAGCACAGCCAGTCCGATGTTGAAGAACAGTCCGATGATCTGGATGGGAATGAGAAGGTGCCACAGCTCATTGGCATCCATAGCCAGAACCGTTGCCGCGCGGGCTACCGGTCCGCCCCATGGCAGCAGGTCCATAACACCCATACACGCTCCCGTAAGGTACAATAGGATCTTAGAATCAATGTTCATGGCCTTGTACACCGGGTACAGAGCCGGGATGGTGATCAGCACCGTGGTAGCCGTGGTGCCGTCCAGATGGGCGATGGTAGCGATGATGGCAGTAGTCACAATCAGAACGATCATGAGAAAACCAGTCAGAGCAGTCATATGTAAATCCCCCTTTTGATATTTTGTACTCCTGGAATATTGCCGTGCCTGCCGTTGTGGCTGATCTTCTGCCGGCACACCCTGGTTTAATCAACATGCGTTCCACGTACACCCCATAAATCTGTGCACATTTGAAAAATATCACAGGATCAGGCACGGTGAGATTCTGAAAGTACAATATTATTTATCTGTAAGTAACTATATAACAGCAGGCTGAATGGATTCTGACTGGTTTCTTACAATCTGTTAAGATTTGAAAATACAATAAAGGTTCATCATCCCACATAAACCGGACAGAGCTGTCTGGTTATGGCTGGGAAGAGGTGAGGGGGAGCCTGGATGGATATTTTGTCTGACCGGCGGATACCAGCTCTGGAAAAGGTTTCCTCCAGCGTACCCTCCGGAGCAAACACACCATGGACTGTTACACCATTTCAAAAAGAATATTTCTGGCATAGAACCCCACTCCCCACGCATACAATAGCTATTAAAGGAGTGAATGCCATGCCAAATTATCGTAGATTAATCTCATATATTTATGCATACGAAGGAGGCATAAAGGGCAAAAATACAGGCTATGCCAAGATAGAGGTCCGGGGAGACCAGTGCCGGATCCAGGTGAATGTCAAGAAAGTATTTGTGGGGAGCCATGACACCGGCATCTATCTGCTGGCCCCGGGAAAAGAAATCCTTATCGGAAAGCTCTTTGTACGTGGAGGCAATGGTGAGTTCCGGATGAATGTATCCGCCACTGATGTAGAGTCCAGCGGCTATGGGATCGATCAGTGCTACGGACTGACCATCCACGATCTGGGAAGCAACTGGCAGAACTACACCACCATCTGGGAGGATGCAGTGGCCCAGGCCGCAGAGGTACAGCTGGAGCATGTGACCGCCGAAAACATACGCAGGCAGGAGGCAGAACGCAGGGCAGGAGAAATCCCCCGGACCATAGAAGAAATCCCCGAAGCCCAGGAACCCTACCCCATCACCGCAGAGATCCAGCGGACCCTGGAGCAGGAGGAAATGCGCCTTCAGGATATTCAGCCCTGGGAGCAGGAGGAGACAACCGGGAATCCAGCGTCTTCGCCGGCCCGGTCCGCTACACCCTCTGTTCTGTCCGGCCTGAATGGAGAGCCGGTCCGGCAGCAGACAGACGCCGTTTCCGGATCAGGGACGCTGCCGGAAGAAACACTCACCACAGACACGGCCCGGTTATGGGAGAGCACCACGTCACCAGATGCAGGCAGACCATCAGACATGACGATTCTCCCCCATACCAGTGCGCCGATAGGAACAACCGTCTCCCTGGGTGCCGGTGTGCCGACAGACACAACCGTTTCTCTGGATACCGGTGCACAAAACGCGGCAAACAAATACATACCGGAAAGTCTGGAACCCCAGGCACCGCTGCAAAGCCCTCCGGCATCCGGGCTCACCCCCGGGGAATCAACAGCCATTTCCCCGGAGTCCGGGCTGACATCTGGGGAATCCCCGGTGGTCCCGCCGGATTCCGGGCTGACACCTGGGGAATCCCCGGTGGTCCCGCCGGATTCCGGATTCACCCCCGGGGAATCCGCAGCCATTTCCCCGGAGTCCGGGCTGACATCTGGGGAATCCCCGGTGGTCCCGCCGGATTCCGGACTCACCCCTGGGGAATCCGCAGCCATTTCTCCGGACTCAGGGAGAACGTCTGGGGAATCCGTGGTTTTACCCACGGCAACCGGAACCATCCCTGGGGAACCCGCAGCCATCCCCCCGGCAACCGGAAATGTTCCCTCAGCATCCGCGGCTGTTCCACCGGCCTCAGCAAACGTCCCCGCATCCTCGTCATCCCAGGGGCCCATGGCTGCAACCATTACTTCGCCCCGGATCCGGCGTAAAAATGAAGACCTGTGGGCAGAGATCGAGGACGAGGAAGTCCTGAGACTCCTGGATCAGAAAGAACAGGAAGCAAAAGCCAACATGAGCCCGGGCAGTCTCTGGTCCCGGCTGCAGCGCAATTATAGCAAGGTGCTGGCATTTGAATATGACCATGGCTGTGAGATCCTTTCCATCAGGCCCCAGGACATCGGCCTCCTGCCGCGGGAGATCTGGGTCTACGGAAACAACAGCTTTCTGCTCCATGGTTACTACAATTACCGTCACCTGATCCTGGCCAGACTCAACACCCCCAAGGGCCGCCCCCGCTATCTTCTGGGCGTTCCCGGCCACTACTACTCCAATGAAAAATACATGGCGTCCATGTTCGGTTTCCCCCACTTCGTCCTGGCCAAAAAACAGCCGGACGAGGATGGGAGATTTGGATATTGGTACACGGATATCCGTCTGTAATATATCAGTACAAGGTAAATGTGCCTGCTGTGTATCACAAGCTGTGACACACAGTTAACAGAAAGCCGATTTCAGATACGCTCTATGGCAGCTTGTCCATATGCTCCGGCAGATATCCGGTTAAATTTTTGCCGCCAATGGTCAGGCTGTCCTTTTCATGTCCCCGGTGTTTTTCGGGGGCAGGGAGATGGTCTGGCTGAACAGCTGCGTTTTTGCTGGGTCAGCAGGTAACAGTTCAGGGGGTGTCTGGACTGCTGCATTTCCTGCGGAAATATTCCAGTGGATAGTGAATATGTTCCCAAATCAGGGTTCGCAAATCCGTCCTGCCGTCATTCCGGTACCAGTCGTACACAGCCCCCCGGTAACACGCCAGCAGAAAATCGCACAGCTCCCCGGCAGACTTTTCTGTGGAGAATTCTCCCCGCTCCTGGCCCAGGGACAGGAGCTCCAGAAAGATGCCGCGAAGACCGGTGCTTGTCTCCTTCCAGCTCAGTATATGGTGGATCATCTCCGGGCCGTCCGCCTCCACCGCCCCGGCCAGATAGCTGGAGCAGAAATCATGCAGCTTCTCATAGCAGGAATCTCCTGCAAAATCCGCTGGGGACAAGCTGGAAAACCAGTCGCTGGTTCCGATGGCCCGGTAGAAGACCAGCTCCTCCTTGCTCTTGAAATGATGGTAAAATGCTCCCGTAGACACGCCTGCCGCGCTGGCAATGTCCCGGACGCCCACAGCCTCGAAGCCATGGGTGTTGAACAGGCTGAAGGCCTTGTTGATCAGGAGCTGTTTTGTCTCTTCTGCCTGCCTCTGCCGGGACGTCGGTTCCTTTCTTTTTTGTATCGACATATTTCGTAGATTCCTTTCACATTTCCCACTGCTGCCGCGCCGGTTTCTTATAGCCGGCGCAGCAGTGCGCAGGCCCGTCTGAACTGTTACCCTCCATCATACCACAATTTCCCCTTTTTGTAAAAAATGGCTTGACAAAAGGCATCCCAGTATATAAAGTTATACATAACACGTTATGCGAACGTGTTATGTATAATCGCACAAGGAGGGTTACAACATGAAGGTACGTACCAGGTACGAAGCGCCAGAGGAGACCAACATTCCGGGGATCATTTATCTGCCGTCTGTTCCCATTGTGGATACAGAGGTCTTTGAGCCCTGCCGGCTCTTTGATAATCTGTATTTCATCGGAACCAGGTTCATCGGCACCCTGGTGGTGACTACCAGAGAGGGACTGGTTCTGATCGATTCCATGAACTGCCGGAGAGATGTGGAGGAGATCATTTACCCCGGCCTTGCAAAGCTGGGGCTGGATGGGGAAAAGATCCTGGCCGTGATCATTACCCACGGGCATTTTGACCACTTTGGCGGAGCCGCCGCCATCCAGCAGAGAAGCGGCTGTCAGGTGGTCATGAGCAGAAGGGATGAGGTCTTTATGCAGGAGCCGGACAACCAGGTTCCGGAACAGTTCGCCAGGGACGGTGTAGAATATCCCCAGGTTACCAGCCATGTGGAAGACGGGACGGAGCTGGTCTTTGGCGGGACCGGATTCCGTTTCAGCTTTACACCAGGCCACACGCCAGGAGGCATTTCCCTGGTACTGCCTGTATATGACCAGGGGGAGAAGCATATGGTGAGTATCTGGGGTGTTATCAATCCGCCGGGAGATAAGTCCGCCTGCCGGACCTATATTGACTCAGCAGTGCATTTTCAGAAATTCAGCAGGGAAGCCGGCTGTGATGTGGAGTTCAGCCTTCATCCATTTGTGGATTATTCCCTGGAGAAGATGGAGAAGATCCGCTGCCGGAAGAAAGGAGCCGGCCATCCGCTGGTCATTGGGCCGGATGGGGTGAGTCTGTTCATGGAGATTGTAAAGGTCAATGCAAAACAGAAACTGGATACCCTGCTGTAATGATCCCTGGAAGGAGAACTGCAAATGAACAAAATGCAAACCTGCCCATTGCCGGATTCCGCGTCTGCCGCCCTGAAATGGTCCATGGCGCTTCCGCCCACTCTGCTGATCCTATCTCTGGTCAGTGTCCGGCTCAGTGCCATCAATCTGACCACGTATATTATGAACGAGCTGGGAACACCCCAGTTCTTTGCCATAGCCATCCTGCTGCTTAACCTGTCTATGACTATCAGTTCGCCGGTGGGAGGGAAGCTCAGTGATTTGTTTGGGCGGAAACGGCTGGTACTATGGGGTCTGGTGCCGTTTATTCTTTCGGTGCTGGTCTGCGGACTTACCAGCAATATCTATATCTTTCTGGCAGCATTCTTTACACTGGGTTTTTCCTATGGCTTGTGTTCTACCATGCACAATGGCATGGTAGCGGACGTCTATGGCGGAACGGACCGGGTTCGGTTTATCGCCTATCTGACCTCTGCCCAGTCTCTGGCCCAGATGCTGGCGCCGGTGATCGCAGGAATGCTGGCGGATCTGTTCACACCCAAGATGGCTTTGATGGGTATCGGTTCCCTGGCCATTGCAGCCTGGCTGCTGGTGTGTTTCTGCTACCCGGATATCCGTTACCGGGACAAAAAGGCGCAGATCGATTTTGCCGGAATCGGCGCCCTGGTTCTTACGGTGGCGCCCTTTACCCTGGCCCTGACCCTTGGAGGCAAGCAGCTTCCATGGACTTCGCCTGTGACTGTCGGGATGCTGCTGGTGTCAGTGGCTGGTCTGGCGCTCTTTATCTCAGTGGAAAACCGGGCAGCGGAACCGGTTATCGATTTCGGGCTGTTTCGCATCCGTTCATTCCTGCCTATGGCCATGTTCACGGCCTTCTGTCTGCCAGCCCAGCTTCTGGCCCTTAGCTATACGGTAATGTATGGGAACCAGGTACTGGGCTTTTCGGCGGCGCAGACCGGCGCTTTCGGCATTTTGCAGATTCTTGCCATCATCATGGCGCCGATGGTGGGCAACTGGCTGAGCAGGACCCGGGACTACCGCAAATCCTTCGGGATCGCCGGAATCCTTCTGCTGCTCTTTGGCCTGGGTATGCTGTTTGTAATGTCGCCTTCGGTGTCTTACATCACGATCCTGATCTTTATGCTGATCCAGAGTCTGGCCATGAACTTTGACCTGACACCCAACACAGCCATGATGTCCCTGATCCTGCCTGCCGAAAAGCGCGGTGTGGGCATGGCATTTATGGGATTTTCCTTCTATATTATGAACACCCTGGCCAGTGCTGTGTTTGGGCTGATCCTCAACAATGTGCCAGGAGGAATTGAACATTCCTTCCGCTATATGGCTATGGCAGTCACCGGACTTTGCGTGATCCGCCTGGTCGTCCTGAAGTTTTACATACACAATCCGGAAATGCCCGGCGAATAAGAAATGATGCCGCTGTGTTCACATTTTCTTGCGGCACACCATAGGCGTCACAGTTTGTGGGACACCGAAGGCGCCTCTTGTGGGGATTGGGGCCAAATGAAGGGCGCATAGTGGGCTATGTAACCTGAATCTGGCCCCAATATACCGCAAAGTGGGGCGTACAGATGCCGGGAATGAATTTTCAGACACGCGCTAGTATATCAGGCACTGCTTACTTCGAGATTACTGCAATGATGTACTGGACGCCTATATTCTATTTGAAACCTCATCCAGTCTATGATACTATAAAGTGGAAAAATCCCATCAGGAGCATACACTATGGCAATCGAAGAAAAATATATGAAAGAAGCAATCCGTCAGGCCCGCAAAGCCGCCGCCTTAGGAGACGTCCCCATTGGCTGTGTCATCGAATATCAGGGAGCCATCATCGGCCGCGGCTACAACCGCCGCATGGCAGACAAGAATACCCTCGCCCACGCAGAGATTAGCGCCATCCGTAAGGCATGCCGCAAAATGGGAGACTGGCGTCTGGAAGGCTGCACCATGTACGTGACTCTGGAGCCTTGCCCCATGTGTGCCGGAGCCATCGTCCAGGCACGGATTCCCGAGGTGGTCATCGGCTGCATGAATCCCAAGGCCGGCTGCGCCGGTTCCGTGCTGGACATGCTCCACGAAGAAGGCTTCAACCATCAGGTGGAGACACATACAGGAATCCTTCAGGAAGAATGCTCCAGCCTCCTGACCACTTTCTTCAAAAACCTCCGCCAGAAGCAGAAAGAGGCAAAAGTTTAAGTATCAGAGATGCTGCTGCGGTTTTACTGTACTGTCCATTTTCTGCCGCAATGTCCGCACAGAAAATTCTTTTCCGACATCAATTTCAGCACTCTGCATTGACCCGTCATACCAGTGACGTGATAGTGAAGGCAGCTGTGGTATACTCCATGCAGCAGTAAGATAAAGGGGACATTCAGCAAGAGGCAGGAGGGATGTAAAGTGAGCACCTATATTATGACGGACATTCATGGGCACTATATCGCCATGAGGAAAATGCTTGAAAAAATCGGGTTCCTGGCAGGGGACCGGCTGATTTGCGCAGGCGATTATATTGACCGGGGGCCGGAAAGCTGGGAGATGCTTAAGTGGATGGAGAGTCCCGGGGAGAACGTCATTTTGATCCGGGGGAACCATGAGCAGGAGTTTGCGTATTATGTAGAACTGATGAGGTTGATCTTTAAGAAGGGCGGCCTGAATATGGAGGATGGAACAGATCTTTTGACTGCGTACCATACGGCCAGACAGGTCAGTTCTTATTTTGACTATTATGGAACCATCAAAGAACTGATCCGGAAAAAGGAAGTGACCTTCCGTCAGTTGGCCCGGTGGGCGGCCTGCATCCGGAATATGCCGTATTTTTATGAGATCCAGATGCATGGGCGCCGGTGCATCATCGTACACGCCGGCTATATTGAGAAGGAAGGATTTGAGCGGCTGCGGGTAATGGAGGCTGACGGTTCCTATGATTCCCCGGAGGAATTTTATCTGAAGGCCAGGGATGACGCCTATGTGTACGGCGGGGTGGAGCATGGGATGATCCTGGCGGGGCATACGCCGACGACAGCCAGGGATGAACTTCCTTTCAACCATGGAAAGGCATATCGCATGTACGATGAGGAGACGGACTGTGTTTTTTACGACCTGGACTGTGGCTATGGGTTCAAAGAGGTCAGCCCGGAAGCCGGTCTGGCCTGTCTGCGGCTGGAGGATGAGAATATTTTTTACATACGGGAATAGTACTCTATCCGGCAGGTAATCAGACTTTCAGTATAGCATGTTACGTTGGGGATGCAGAAAAAAGTCATGTCCGCTGCTAATCGGTTGCGGCGCCTTTGGCAAATATGCTATACTATTGGAAATCAATCTCAGCGTGGTTCCGTGGTATCGGTTGCGTGTGGGGGCTATAAGAAAGGGAAAATCATGGAACCAGACAAGTGCATTAAAGAATGGATCATCAACGATTACTTTACACCCAATATCAAAGCCGAGGTCATTCTGAATACGCTTCTGACGCCTTTTGTGGCGGAGATTATAGAGGAACAGATGAAGGATCCCGGCAAAGACGGCCATAAGGGGTCTTTGGAGGGAGAATTGTCCTTTATTACCAAGGAAATGTCTATCATGGAATCGGAGGATGAGGATTCAGAGGTAAAAGGCATAAATGGAAACAGAGGGACGAAGATTGACTATGTCCTTGGGGACGAGAAGGCAATCTATCTGGTGGAGCTGAAGACGACAGACAGCAATACGAAGCAGGCAGAGCGGTACCTGGAGAATTGCTGTGGAAAAACATTCGGAGAGGTTTTCGGAAATAGGCTGCTCTCTATTATGAGAAGTGCTTTCGGTACAACCTATAGACAGAAGTTTCCTGAACCTTTGGAATCATCTGAGGATATTGTGGGACCGCAGTGGAAGGAGGAAAATCTGTCAGAAGCCTTTTCACTGGTATTCGAACCTGATATTCTTAAAGGATTTCGTAACATAAATGAGTCTTATATGAGGAAGCTTCCCACTGAAAAATATGCCAATGCAGCCAGAGAGCTGATTCGAAAGGCCGGCTGGACCCAGAAAGACGGAACCCGTTCGCGGAAATACCTTTACACCGCAGGCCAGCTTCTGGAGTATTGTAAAAAATATCAGCGCACCTTATGGGATAAACCCTTACAACTCATTTACCTGACGCCTCAAGGAAAATGCCCTTCTGATAAATTAAAGAAGAAAGAAGCGGAGGATTTTTATATTG
>Ga0137308_101252_pt1 | contig 27164 bp, 35 predicted proteins | sample Inofrocosms_June_FD_97181 | JGI IMG/M metagenome (GOLD analysis project Ga0137308, IMG submission 97181) | Mouse cecal microbial communities from Vienna, Austria - N-Acetylneuraminic and N-Acetylglucosamine D2O microcosms_June | ecosystem: Host-associated > Mammals > Digestive system > Large...
CTTTCAGTCAAGAATCGGAGCAAGGAAAAACTTGAATGAAAGGATGTATTTTTATGGAAAGCACACCGAAGGAAATGTTGAAGGCCTACGTGGACAGCCAGAAATTCAGCAGCACAACAGAAATCATGGATGCGATGAAGGAAATGTTCCGGGACGTATTGCAGCAGGTGATGGAAAGCGAGCAGGACACAGAACTGGGGTACGAAAAAAGTCAGCGGGTGTCGGATTCCTGGGTCGAAAATAAGCCCAGAAATTACCGAAACGGATACTCGAAAAAGACCGTGAAAACCCAGCTTGGAGCGGTAGATGTGAAAGTCCCACGAGATCGGAATGGAGAATATGAACCGCAAATCATCGGCAAGTACAGCTGGAACGCGGACGGCATGGAGGAGAAAATTCTGGCGCTGTATTCCTGCGGAATGAGCCAGCGGGACATCGCGGAGCAGATCAAGGAACTGTATGATGTGGACATCTCGCCGGAGCTGGTGACGAAGATCAGCGAGAAGATCATGCCGGAGGTAGCCGCATGGCAGAACCGCCCGCTGGAGGCGGTGTATCCGTTCATCTTCATGGACGCCATCCACTACAAGGTTCGGGAGGATCACCGGTATGTGACAAAGGCGGCGTATGTGGTCCTGGGGATCACCATGGATGGACGGAAGGACATCCTTGGAGTATGGATCGGGGAGCATGAGAGCAGCAAATTCTGGCTGAATGTGTTGAACGACCTCAAAAGCAGGGGAGTTCTGGATGTATATCTGTTCTGCACGGATGGCCTGTGCGGGATGATGGAAGCCATCCGGGCGGTGTATCCCCAGAGCCGTCTGCAGTGCTGCATCGTCCATCAGATCCGTTCCTCCACCCGCTTTGTCAGTTGGAAGGACATCAAGCTGGTGGTAGCTGACCTGAAGAAAATCTATACCTCCGTCACGCTGGATGAGGCGGAAGAGAACCTGCTTCAGTTCTCGGAAAAATGGAGGAAACAGTATCCCTCCTGCGTGAAAAGCTGGGAGGATGATTGGGAAGTTCTGAGCACCTTCTATGAATATCCGCCCGAGGTTCGTAAAATCATATACGACGAAATATCATTGAAGGCCTCAACCTCCAGTTCCGGCAGATTACGAAAAACAAACCCAGCTTTACCAACGATGATTCCCTGCGCAGGATGCTCTACCTGGCCTCTCAGCGTATTACGAAGCGCTGGCGTACCAGATGTCAGAACTGGGACCTGGTGCTCAGCCAGCTGGAGATCATGTTCTCCGGCCGCGCTGTCGGCTGATCCCTGGCTGTAGAATGTCCCGGCAGACGGGCCGGCATTCACACCTGCGGCGTGCATACCGCCCCGCACGCCGGGACCCCCAGCGGCCAAGGGATTCAGCCCCCCACCTGTGAACTTTTCAGCGCACCTCTTCTTGACTTTGTCGAATTTCGCTTACACAAGATTTTACACCGGGCTTAAAAAATCTTAAAGTTCAAAGCTTTTATATGCTGTTTCCAGTACTGCAACAGGGTCTCCTCCGATACGCTTCCACTCGCTGGCTCCTCTCCGCCAGATGCCCCTGATGATTTACCCTTTGCAGGCCACGCTCCATTTCGTATCCTCCCAAATCTGTCCCGCTACAAGTAGTGCCATGTACTATCCGAGTACATGGCACTTTATTGGTTTCTATTGCATTTTCTCTCTACTTTACCTGACACAAAATGTTAGGATAGTTTGCGCTTACGTGAATAATAGTTGGTAATGCCACATAGTATTGCAATTCAATACACATTTCCCAACTACTGGAACCGAAATTATTTGCAGATTACGCACTTTAGTCTACTATAGTTCTTGCAGGAGCAAAATTCACATGAAAGCGGTGATTCCAATGCAGAGCAGAAATGTAGTCAAATAGTGTTCCCAGTCCCATAAAATCCCAAAGTAATAAAAAAAGGAGACTTTAGCTATGTTCAAGAAATTTTTGAGCGCAATTCTTTCCCTGTCCCTCATTTTTTCCCTGGCTGCTCCGGCCTTCGCGGCTGAACCTGAGGGCAACATTACCTATACCACGGTTATCAACGAGGAAAACCAAACCGTCCAGGCAATCCTTGAAAATACGGTGACAGGCGAGATTACCTATGGCCCTGTGGTATCTTATGCAGAAGAAACTTCGGCAACTCCCCTTGTGTTTGGTGCCGACATTCATCAAGATACCTTTTTGAATTTTGAATATGATATCTGGACTACCAACCCAAGAGAATGGAACTTGGAACGCCCGTCTCAGGACTTTTTTGGCCAGTATTACTTCAGGTGCTATGAAAACAGTTCCAATGCGGAGTACCTTCGCACTTGGAAAGACGATGTTGATGCGCTAAACAGCGCTGAGTGGGCCGCTATCCCCCTGATTGGCATGGCTGGATTTAATATTGTCAAAGCGGCTATCGCTTCTTATGCGGCCATTACTACAGGTGGCGTTTTGACTGCTGAGGCGATTGCGTCTATCAAAGCAGCAGGAAAATGGAGCGCCTCTGCTGCCATTGCTGTTGGAGTAGTATGTTCTACTTATAACAATTGCGCTCTGTCATATAGCGATGTCTTAAACCATACAGATAACTATCACTACGACAAGTAATTTGTCCAAAGAAGCCATCGTTTGATTGCGTAAAAAAGAACTGCAGAATGGCGTCCCATTTATGTAAAAATATAAATGGGACGCCATGTGGACGTAAATTTGAGGAGATGAAAATGTTTATGAGAAACTCTACCTTTGTTGCGGTTCTTTTAGCTTTGATTGGGGGGAGTATTGCTGGGTCAATAAAAGGACTTGCTTTATTATGTATTGGTTTCGGTATAGACAAAGTATTACAAGCCAGGGGACATGATGTAGATCAAAAGAAAAAAGCATTAACTTGTTTGATTGTAGGAATTATTCTAATCATTTGCGGTGTCATATCTCTTACGAACATTGTGTAAAACTTCTAAAGACGAAAGAATAACCGCTAATCTTACTTCTTCAATTTTGCTGCGTAGCCGTAACTATGTTGTGTTTATTAAGTTGAGGTGATATCAATTAGAAAAGCACTATTTATAGTCTGTTCTATCTTGGGAGGCATCTCATTGATAGCCATCTATATATGTATGATACTTGAACAGACTTTTCCTGTTTTGGGAAAAATGGCAACGCAATTCTCGGTAGATAAATACTACACAGTTCAAGACTATACATTAAATTTTGAAACCTTAATAATGGGGTGCTGTGTGGTTTTTTTATGCAACTTGGTTTTAGCTTGCTGGGCATTTATCTCTGAAATTAGAAAAAATAAAGGAGAAACAAAATGAAAAAAATAATTTCTGCTCTTTTAAGCATTATGATGATCTTCTCTATGGCCACCGCATCCTTTGCCAGTGAACTGCCGAATGAGGAACCGCAGTTTATCGTGATTGATATGGAACTTGATTATGATACTGCCACAGTAAATGCAGACGGCACCGTAACTTACGATATTCTCAATTTCGAGGAACTGTCTGCTGCATGGGGGATTGATGCTTCGAGTATTAAATCCGCAAAATATGTAGCAATTAATCAAAGTGAAGAATCTTATCCATCTCCACAGGCATCAATTACAATTGAAAATATTTCAGGTCCCAGGGAAGCTTGTGGTACGAAAGAGATTTGCAGAAATTCTGCAACAAACCGTTTAAATAAACCTATTACAAAAAGCATTACATTGACAGGCACAGTCTCCAATACATATTCCCTTTCAGTAGAATCAGGGATTGATGTTGAAGTTGCTTCTATCTCTGCAGCGGTTGGATTTGATGTGACAGCAGAATGGTCCATGTCAGACAGCACTGAAGTGGATCTTGAGCCAGGTGAAACTGTTAATGTTAAAGCAATTCCGCTCTATGATATATACAGCTATGATGTATATTACTCTTCTTTTTGGACTGGCAACAAAAAAATTGGTACAGGAACAGCGGTGGAAACTGTTGGCTTCTGTACAGTAACCTATTAAGTTCTCCCCCAAATAGTACCTGATTAGCGCATCGAGTTAAGGAACCAGCACAATTGCGATTGTGTACTGATTTAAGGCCTACTTTGTTACGGACTATGTGATTCAACACTTTAATACAAACGTAACATCTAAGGATACAACTAATTGCCCACGTTCTCATATTCAGAATAGTAGAATTATGCGCGGCCGATGTGAAAAAGACACATCGGCCGCCATCCTGTCCAAAAGCAACATAAGATAACTTATGTTGCTTTAAGTTAATATTACGAATTGTTTGCTTTCCCCCTGAACTTTACATACCACAAGTGCCGCTGCTGATTTGAGGATAAAGATAGTCTTAAACAAGGGGAGGGGAGAATATTTCAACAAATCCTTATTCCATGAGCCAAGTTGAATCCGCTTGTGTGGGCCTTCTAAAAAATATTTTTGAAAATGGTGTCCAAATTGTGGTGTCTTCTACGTTATATATAATAAGGGGTCTTGGTGGAGCTCTATTGCTACGGTAACATAGTTCAATCTAAGGCCCTGTAGCAGCAGTATTTGATAGCCCGTATTCTAACGGAGATTTGACGAGGGGGAACAGCCTATACATTAAGGTGCTTGGATAAAAATTAGACCTATCAAGACAAAAAGAAGCTAAAGGGGTGAATCAATGAACATTTCCAATGTGTCTGCAGCAGCTAATTATGCAGCAATACCGTCCGCTCGGTTGACGCAATTATCTTCAAGATTGGTTGTGAAGCAAGAAAGCGAACGTTCCAGTTCCTGTCAGGCAAACTTAATTACAACGTCTTTATTTGCGTCGGATAATAGCTACACAAAAGAAGATGCTGTAAAAAAGCAGTGGAACAAGCAAGGGACCTTCAACCTTTACGAGTTTATGAATGGCGGCAAGGTGAATTTGCAAGACCCAGACCCTAGCCTTGAAACTCTGCAGGAATTTGAAAAGCAGCTTCAGGCTAACGGTATCCAAAAAGAAGTTGACTGGAACGGCTTATTGTTCGACTTGAAGGGTATCGGGTTTGATGCTGATGCTGAAGCTTACACTATTGGTACAGGTGATTTTAGTCGAAAAGTAGACTATTTGGCTTCCCGCTTTGTGGCCGCTGAGGATAAAATCAAAAGCACAACTACTGGCGATGCCCAAAAAGAGCAGTTGAAGAGACTGAATGAAATGTACCAGAATGCCTTGAGTGAGATTGCAGATGGATATTCAGGTATAATTGGCTCATTCTTGGAGAAAAATGGCGTGAGCGGTGAAACGGAAAAAATACGCTCTTCTATAGTTAGCGGCGTAGAAGCAAAAATTGACGAATACCGAAAGGGATTGTCCGATAATATCGCATTGGAGAACCTAAAGGGGACATCGGATCAGTGGATGCTTGACGATGATGCATATGTCGCCTCCGTTTTGCGGGAGAGCACTGGAAATTCCTCAAGCACTGATGCCAAAGCTGGAAATTCTCCATACACTTTGACTGATTTAGATGCTTTGGGACAGTATGCTTCTTCGCTCTCTTCGATGGAAAAGCCTAACAACGCAAATATCTATACTATGGATGAAGCACGGATTGGCCTGGACTTCTCAATGCTCGCCATGAAGACCGATGCATTGCAAAAAAGCGGTAAACTCAGTGATGCAATGTCAGGACTGTTACAAAACACTATAGATGCTTTTATGCAGTCCTTTCTTAATCGGTTAGATGACCAGTTAAGCGTAAATCGAAATGCTGGTATTGCTCCAGGTGATGAGGCTGGTTTTGCCTCCCTTGACCGAAATATGATATGGGATGTGTATAATCAGACCATGCAACAATATCGCACTAGTGGCGATGCAGTACAGGCATTTATTACAGGGGCAAAGTATGGTGAGGAAAAAGTTTACTCCCAATCTGTAAATGGAGCCTATCGCTACCAGAACAATATCTCCTATTGGAGCGAGTTCTTTAGCAAAAACCCTAGAGCCAGTCAATTAGGAGGCTACGAAAGCTCTGACAGTACTTTCCAGAAGTATTTGGCAGGATGGACGGATTTTAAGAATAGCTTGGAAAGCAATAAATCCATCCGACTGAATTTAGATCTGAATACCTCTGGATTTTATGGGACTGAGCCAAAATCTATCATAAGCCGAATTATTTAAAATGAAAGGACGTTAACCATGCAAAGAAATGTGATGAAGAAAGTGCTGAGCTTCCTGTGTGCTTTTGCGCTTATTATGAGCGTATCTACTACTGCTTTTGCCGTAGAACTCGATGAATCAGGACTCGATGATGCCGAAAACATGAAACGAGTTGCTGCTGATATTCAGAGCAACTTTGTTGATGTGGGCGAAGAAAATCAGGATACCATTACCGACGTTCTCAACACCATTGAATCTGACAGCCTTCAGTTGAACATGATGGCGAGGGATACTTGGAGAATCACCGACAATATTTTCAACGGAAAAGAAAGTGTCTCAGCCGCAGATCCTGTTGATATGTATATTGTTCAGACCACCTCAGACACAGCAGCTGCAATGAAGATTGTTTCAAGCAATACTAATCTGATTGTTCGCCTTTACATTCTGGACATGAACACAGGCAATGCAGCCGGCACCGACGTCTTTGATTCTGCCAGCGACAGCGGAGCCCAGGTGCTAGGGACTTTGCCTGCAGGAAACTACGTTTTGGGCGTTTATTCTACAGACACCAGTGTGCCTGCAGGTAGCTATACATTGATGTGGAATTGCTCCAATCCTGGCGGTGCTTCTGCAATCGTGAACTGCAATAGCGACTTGACGAAGGTAATCCTCGGCTATTCTGATAGGATTGCAATTTACTGCAATGGTGTGAACTGGTTGAATGACCTTGAGTGGGAGGAGCATTATACATTCTCCTATGGAAACAGTTATAATGGGCGAGATCAGTCGATTTCTGATATTACTGTAAGACGCGTGAATGTTGGTTCTTTCTCCAGCAACAAGTACTCAACAAACAACGCTTTGTTCGTTTCGGTTGGGGTGGGCTCTCTATGGACAATTATGCGAAGCCATTACACGAACAACAATGGCGATGTGACCCATATTATGAACTATTTTGATGCTTCTGGCCGTGAAACGCCTCGTCGATTTGACGCACTGGACATGGAATATGGGCCGCATTATATTGTAATCGATATGGATACAAACAAGGTAGTTGACTTTGCAAGTCCGTATAACTACCTATGGCAATCTGGTGAAATCACCGGTTCTGCGTCCTTCACGATGACCAATATCTTAGGTCAGTAAAGTTAAAATACAGTATAAGAAATGTCTATCCACGGATATTTCTTGTACTGCTAACATGATATGAGCACGAGACAGCGCAAGATTTCTTGCGCTGTCTCGTTTTATTGGGTTCGGCAACCACCGGCTAGGGTGGTAGGGGTATCCTGAAAAGGCTTCAGCTTCAAGCTACAAACGAAACAAGTTTATTGCTAGACAAAAGATTTTAACAGAATGTGGAATAGAGGTGTTGTATCATTGAAGGATTTAACGTGTAATACGGATATAAACTAGGAGGTGATAACCTTTGCTTGAGGAATTTTGTCAGTACATACGGAAAAGTGGTCGAGCAGAGAATACTATAAAATCATACAGTCTAACCGTCAACAATTTTTTGTTATGGTACCAAGAAACTCATAGAAAATTCCTTAGCCAATTGACTCGGATAGATGCGCTGAACTACGTTACTTATCTACGGACAATCCGAGAATTAAGTAACCGATCCGTGAATACAAAACTCGCTGCGTTGCAGGCATTAAACGAATTTTTGATAGAAACCGGTTGCCAAACTGAGCTGGTTTTAAGCAAACGAGACTATTTAAGGGTTCAGACAACCTATGCCAACCCCAGCACTGTCAACCGGGAGCAGGTGGAGACGCTCCGCCAGCAGATGCTGGTTGAGCGTGGGCTACGGGATTATGCGATTGTCACTGTATTGGCCTACGCCGGACTCAGGATCAGTGAGGCATTGAATCTGCGTTTGGGGGATATAGATTTGGTAGCCCGAGAAATCACTGTGCAGCATGGTAAAGGCGGTAAAATGCGAGTTGTGTTCATTGGCGATAAAGTGGTTGTGGCTATCCGAGAGTATTTGCAAGAGCGTCCAGACACCGACAGTCCCTACTTGTTTCTAAGCCGTAAAGGTGGAGCGTTAAGCCGTGGGCAGGTCAACCGAATTTTCAATGCTTATTCGGACACCATTACACCCCATACCCTTCGTCATTTTTTCTGCTCTGCTGCTATTGAGGCTGGCTACAGTATCAATGAGGTGGCCAATCAGGCCGGACACTCTAATATCCATACAACATTGCTTTATACCAATCCAACCCGGGAAAAGATGAAAGAGAAGGCGAACCTGTTGTAAGTCACAAGGTTACTATGGTGGAAAGACCTGGATCGCAATATTATAATTGGGGACATATATCTGCTCCATAATCTGATTGCATATCCAGCAGAAATCTGATAAAATAAATAAAGGAAGAGAACTGAGGTTCCTATGGCGGGAGCATCGGTCTTTCTGGTAGATGAATTAGAGTATGAATCAGAGGGGGGGCTTGTTTCAGATGGAAGCGAGAACGGTTGCTAACTATATGCTCTATATCATGGGCGACGCCTTTGACGACTTAACGAATATGAAGATAAACAAGCTGCTGTATTTCGCCCAAGGACACTACTTGAGAGAATACGGAGAGCCGTTGTTTGATGATGGTATAGAGGCGTGGGACCACGGCCCTGTTATCCCGGCGGTCTACTCAGCTTACAAGGGATATGGAGACCAGCCTATCAAGGGCTATGATGCCAGCATGGTTTTGGATATGAAACCGGAAGCGGAAGAGGTTCTGTTTGGCGTTGCTCGCAAGTACGGGAAGTATACAGCGAGTGCCCTGCGGAATATGACACACGTTATTGGATCCCCGTGGGACCAAGTGTATCAGGCGAACCACGCCCATATTGAAATCCCTCTGCCAGTGATTCAGGATTATTTTTCTGAAGTCGAAATACTGGCCCCGGCAACGAAGCAATTTAAAAAGAGTGACTTCATTGGCTACCGTGACGGCGATGGTGTCCTTGTTCTGCCGAAGGAATGGGACGATGGAGAGGTATGAAATCTGGCAGGCCAAAGTCAAGTTTGAGGAGAGCGACGAGGTAAAGGAGCGCCCGGTCCTGATTTGGAATAATCATGTTTTCCTCATCGCCTACAAGATGACAGGTACAAACCGAGGCGACGATCAAGATGAATATCGGGTTCGGTACTGGAAAGAGGCGGGGTTGTCCAAGCCTACCAGTATACGGATACGGAAAGTACTGAAGCTGACAAAGGATGATCTGTTATATAAGATAGGCGAGCTTGACAAAAGAGAGCGCTTGGTGTTTGAATTGCGTATTGTACCATAAGCCCCTTACAAGGGGCTTTTTTGCTGAGGCAATTCTCCGAAAACTTGGGCATCAAGTCTTTCTGGTTATTTGGAAGCTGAGAATAGAAGGGGAATTTGATAGAGGAAAAGTTGGGGAAGTTTAATGAAACAGCTTTTATTCCAGAGCAGTTTGGGCATCCAGTTCAATAAAGAAGTGAGCAAAGGGCTGTGTACGGTAAAGGTTCAAACTAAAACTGGTAAACGCGCCTACACTCTTAGACGCTACACATATCCCAACGTGGGACTATCTGTAGCATCACCATTTCTATCGTGGGAAAACTTGAATTGTTGTAATGGGTGGGCCTATGATGAAAGCTACCTCCTGACGGCGGTACAGGAAGGGAAGAAGCTTTATGCCGGCACCACTTTTCGGCTTCAATCACCTGCTGACATTGAAAAGGCAGAAGCCCATTTAGAGGAGATCGGGTCCACGCTCCCGGGTACTTGTTTGGCCGGGAAAGAAATGGTGATGAATGATAGGTCCTTCCCAATCTATATTTGCAGGCGCGGCCGGCTGAAAGACTACTTTGATTTGGAGCAGGTCTTGGGGGATTACAAGCGAATGGGTATCATGCTCTCCGCGCAGGACAAGAGGATACTGTTCCACCTTGGCGGCATAGAGCTGGCACAATTCGCCACTGGAAAGCCGATGTGCTATTTCCACTGCATTTCTGATGTGGAATTGATGATAACGGGTCTGCTTTTGGGGTATCCGCTGGAGTCCACAGCCAGTCTTATACTGGAGGACCAGGTATAGCCCACAGGCTGTATCATTGGCATCTATGTGGTGAACACTTCAATCTACAGTAAATTATTTGGCGCACCTCTTGCCTTTTTCAGTGACATCAGATATAATATGTGCATACAGTATCCGTGACCTGCCGCCGGTGGGTTCAGTTTCCGCGTTACACAGCGTCCAAAGACCGATTGGCCTTTGGGCGCTTTTTTCTTGTTCAGTTTCGGGAAATAGAGGTTCGGAAGCCTAAGTGGCTACAAAGCGCATGAGCAAATTGCCCATGCGCTTTTTTATATATAACTCCGCCTGCGGGATGCAGGCAAAAATTTTATAGATAGGGGGATGATGATCAAAGCTATGTCGGTTAGATGAAATCCAAAAGCTGCCACAAGCTTGGCCCAATGAAAAAGGAGAGTAAACAATGGTATATTTATACTGCAAATGCTGCCAGCACATGGCAGGAAACACCAACGCCGCCGCCAATTTCTACGATGAAAATTTTATCCCCGGTACCTGGAAGTCACATTATTCAAGACTCAGTGAGTGCGCTGGTATCATACTGACTGGCCATTGCAAGGCTTGTTACGGAGATTTGGAAGAGTTGATCCCAATCCCGAAGGGACTTTCCGGGGACGATCTTTTCCAAGCTATCTATGACACTATGCAGACCGCCCATCCCTACGCCCAAACCTCAGAACACATTGACTACTATGGCACCTGTGACGAGCGCAACGAGTTTTATCGTCGGCGGGACAAATCGTCCCAGTTCCAGCGCAGCAAGAAGTTTCTGGAACTGTTTCATGACTATGATCGGGAGCAGGCCAGGCTTTGGCTGGAAAAGACATTCCCTCCGCAGAAACACACGGAGGTTCTGCGTGATACTGGCGGAAGTCTGTTCTGCAGTGTGATCCGCATGGTAAAGGAAGTCGGTGAGTTTGCCAAAGCTGAGAGCATTCTGGATTACATCCTGCCCTGTGAGCATGAAGACGATATCCACGACAAGGTGAAGCTCACCGCATATGAGTTCAACTTCCAGCCCATTCTCAATTATGGCTGTGAAGGCATCTACATCAACTGCTATCTGGCGGGTAAATTTGATGAATCTGGCCGGTTCAGGCTCCAGGTTGGCACCCTGAAAACCCTGAGGAGGGATGCGGGGGCCGCCAAAATTATGGGTGAGCTGTGCGGCCTGCTGCTGCATTACGCAAGCAAATATGTCAACAGCAATCTTCATCGCTACACACCGGACAAGGACTTGGAGCGGGAATATCAAAGACAGCTTGAGCAGGAAGCGAAGGGCACCTTGGCTGAGGAGGGGAACTGCAATGACTGAGTTGCAAAAACCTGTTCCCCGGCGCTGCAAAATTTTCAATTGTGACCGGCGGCGCGGTAGCTTCTGCTGCGCTGACTGCGGCTACAGACGGAGCGGCAATTGCAAGAACCCCTGTATAATGGCCCTGAGAGATGCGGGCAAGTGGTGCCGATGGATACAGAAAGCCGGTGAGATGCTTTGAAAATCCCATATACAATTCATATAGACGGCAACATTCAGGTAAATGACCTGGAATATCATACGCAAGGTCCCTACGCTGGCTATATCACAGCTTATACCACGATCTGCGGAAAGCACATCCGGGAAACTGTATTTCGGGTGCATGATCCCAGAGCCACAAGTGATATGACACTGGCACGTATCAATTACTCACATTTACATCCTATATTACGTCGTTACTGGCAAGATATTGAGCAAAGATTCATCGGCATCTGTAAAATGTGTAAGATAGGCCCTGCTCCTATTGTAAAGGAGGGTTCAAAAAAGTGATTCCCAAGGTGACACAAAAGCACCCCAATATTTTATCTCGATATTGGTGTGGAAAGTGTGGTGCCAGCATCACAAGCCCGCATCCAATCAAAGGCGAGGAAAACAAGCCGATCTGGAAGTTTTGTCCTTATTGCGGCGAGCCCATCGAATACGATAAGGCTGCGCCGGTTCAGTGGTCGGAGCAAAACTGCGAACGGTGTGGCAGCTGGCTGATTATGAAGATGGGAGACGGCTCCGAATCCTATTTCATAACCAGCAGCGACTATGTGGGCGCTTCAATTTGCCGCGTCTGCATGGAAGAACACTGTGCGCAGACCAACTGTATTCAGTGTGCGATTGGCCAGTGGCCAAACTGCCCCTATAACTGGATCAAAAAATGTGCCCTTAAAAAAGATGATAACACATAACAATCAGGAGGAGTTTCAAATGGATGAACAGAAAACAGTACATATCACAATTTTCCAGGCACCCTTCGCGTCTTTGATGGAGCGTGGACTTTATCAGAAGATGTATGACTTCAATCACACGTTCCAAGAGCGGGTGCCAGCGGAATATTATCTGGTGGCCTTCAATGGTGAGGTTGAGTGTCCGGCGCGTCTTCCCGAGGACAGGGAGCAACGCACGTATAGTCTCCTGGAGCATGTGTTTAGCGTTTTTAATACCAAACACCCTGCCGGATACTGCGGGCGCAGCCTTTCGGTGGGCGATGTTGTCCAGTTAGAAGGTAAGCATTATCTGTGCGCAAGTATCGGCTTTACGGAAATCACCTTCGAGTCCAGTAAAGACCACCCGGCGGCGAATCCCACGGCCTGCCCTTTGGTGCTTCCCAATGGGGCCGCGCTTCAGGTTGCTGTCTATCAAGGCGCGGAAACAACTTATCCATGCATCAACATTGACCTGGTTTCTGACGGCGGCATCAAAGACCAGGTATGCTTTGTTGAGTACAACCCAGGTAAGGAGCCTGGCCATGAACTGTGTATCGGCGTTTACTGCGCTGAGCGAGAGGATACTGTCTACTATGACAGCTTCGTTCAGAGCTGCGGCGAAACTGAGTAGCAAGGAAGATCCCTATATGACAAGGCATGAAAGCGACCTTTTCCGTGAAATATCAAACTTAATTGCAAAATGTCCACCGCCAAGCATAAATGTATATGCATTAGCTGGTTATATTGATGCTTGCAGGGACTTTGGTACGATTAATAAACATTTAATCGAGTTTTTGACCAACTATTGCGAGTATACTGACTGCAAATCCTTAGTCCGTTCTGGTGAGGCTGATCAGGAAGACGCTGAGTATTATAAAGAGCGGGCCGATGAAGCCCTGCAGCTCTTACGTGATTTTGTAAAAAGGCGCAGTGATGAAAGCTGGTCGTAAACAGGCAGCAATTGTGCAATATAGAACATCACAATTCTTGGCGATACATCAAATCAATAACATAAAGTGAGGGTTAAGTGATGAATTTGGAACAGATTCAAATTGGCGCATTTGAGGTAACAAGTAATGTGCTGGTTGTTTCAGACCCCAGCTACGAACCTGGAACATGGTGTATGGGTCAAATCTTAGATGCTCAACTTGGCACCTGGACAGCCCAAATAGGAATATGCCATACTGAAATAAGCGGTGAGCGAGTAGCATACCTTGCTGCCTTCCATGAGGATTGCCCAAGCTTGGACTTGCTGGACAGACATGAGGCAGACTTCGAGGTCGGTGTGGACAGCGGACAAGCCGGAATTTTCGATAAAGCGCACTATCAGGATCAATCTATTGAGTTTGAGGTGCCCAGCCCTCTTTGTAATGAGCACTGGTATAATGTTTGCTGCCATCAGACGCTTAACACTGAGCACGGTGCAGGGGTCATTCCTTATGGAGTTGTGTCCAGTTCTGGTTATGGCGACGGTGGATATACCTGCCATTACTTTACCACCGGGAAAGGCGAGGACAAGACAACCTGGGGCGTTATGATCGACTTCGGGTTAGTCCGAATGCACTGTATTATGGAACAAATAGCCGGATAACGGAGTAGGAGCGGTCGCGTTGTGCGAGCCGCTCCTATTTTAAGACGCTATCAGTAACAGAAGGCGCTTTGACGTCATGTGCTATTCGAGTATGCTCGGCCGGCCTCTGAATGCGGCCTAACCATGTAAGCGCAATAGGCCAATAAAAACAAGGGCTGGTGTGCGTGGATGTATATAGAGTGAAAGCGCACCGGAAAGCCGATTCTTTAAGTAGGAAAAGAGGCATTTTTATGTATATGTTACTGCAAATCAGCGAAAGCAAGAATGGACTTGTTTCCGGCACACACGTCCAATGGTGTTGTGCTTGCACGCTTGAGGAGGCAACCAAAAGAGCACGGAAGACGGAGATTGCAAACAGCAACAGAATTGAGGTTGCTGTCGTAGAGGAATTTTACACCCCCTATTGTCTCGGAAAGCAATATCAAAACTTAAAGAGACTGGATTGTAGGGAGATAAATCTGTGAAAACTCTCTATTTCGAGGGCGCGGGTTGGAGCGGCGTGGACGTCAGCAAGACCATCATCGGCAACTGCCGGACTCGTACTGCATTCCGTCTTGATAACGGCAGGGCTGTCTATCTGGAAATCAACAGCCACCAAAACGCAACTCGGTAAATACGAATATTAGAAAGGAGCACTAATTACTATGCGGTACTATTTCATCTTTGGGGAAGACGATGCAAAGTTTTCAACGCATTTTCCATACCCAGATGGCTGGGTAGAGGTGGTGGCTACGTCCCTTGACGAAGCTATCAAGAAGTTCCGGACGCAGTATCCTGACGTTTATGAAGGAGTTTTAAACTGCTCGATGTTCTATGACGAGTCTAGTTGGGCGTCAATGTTTCCAGAGATACGCTGGCCAAATTGGATTTGTCAGAAAGTAATTGCGTAGGAGGGTGATTTTGAAAATACTTAGTTGTGGAGCTGGAATGCAAAGTACTGCTTTAGCATTGCAGAGCTGTGTGAACGCCAAATCAGCAATGCTGGGAGCACCTTTCGCATTTCCCAAGGTTCCGGTATATGATGCAATTATCTATTGCGATTTGGGGATTGAACCAGTGTGGGTACCGGAGCAGGTCAAGTTCATCGAAGCCGCCTGCAAAGACTGCGGTGTACCATTCTATGTCCTGCGGAGCAACCTCTATCAGGACTATATGAAAAATTTTGGAACAAGCAGGGTCTCAGCTATGCCGTTCTGGACAATCAATGAGGATGGGAAAGAAGGCTGTATACAGCGCAGGGCCTGTACGGTGGACTATAAGATCATCATGATTCAGAAGTTTGTCCGGTATCAGCTGCTAGGCTATAGGCCATATCAGCACTTGCGGCCAGAGGATGTTGGGACACATGAACTGCACATCGGATTTTCCAAAGAGGAGTCTCAACGATCCTTTCCCAGCCGGAACAGGATGTTCAAAAATTGCTACCCGTTGATCGAGATGGGCTGGGAGCGCAAGGACTGCTATCGGTACAACCTGGAGGAGTGGGGGCTGGACAGCAAGGCCAGCGCCTGCCTGATCTGCCCATACCACAAAAATTACTTCTTCCACTATATCCAGCGCAATTACCCAGATGATTACGCTTCAGTCGTGGACTTTGATGAAATGCTGGCCAAGCGGCAGCCCATGAGCCGGATTCGCAACCGTGTGTTCTTGTCCCGGTCTCGGAAACGGATCCGTGAATTGACGTGCCAGGACTGTGATGATGCCCAGACCTTTGAGTATCAGGGACGTCAACTCTGGAATGGGTTTTAGACTACGGAGGGAAGCATATGACCGAGCATAAAACATTGGCACAAGAACGAGAAGATATCTTTGACCGGCTGAAGGAACTGAGCAAGATGCACTTTCCGCGGTATCGTACTTACCGGCGCCCGGACGGCACTTGGGTGGACCGAGAGCCCGTCCCGGAATACTTGGAGCAGGAAGCACTGATACGCAGGTGGCAGGAACTTCAAAGAATTGAGCAGTATTTCCACATGGAGCACAATAGCCTGCTGATTAGCTTCCGTTTGCAGTATATTGCCAACAGTTTGAAAGACGAGCCTGAGCCGATGGACATTCCTCTGCTGACCCGTATCGCCACAACCGTCTCAAAAGCATGATCTGCGCAGATAGCGCAACCGCCACCGAACAGCAGGGGCATCTGCACATCTACTCACCTCTAGTGGCCTGGAACCAAGCCACGTCTTACTTTACTGGCCATAGGATGGTCCCATTATGCAGCCAGCGCAACAAGAGGAGCTATCCATAAGCGCACAAAATAACCATAAAAATACGGGGGTGAAGTTTGAGCTTCACCCCCGTATTTTTATAATTACTTTGCCACTAACGACTTGTGGGATCCTGACGGCAGTCTCGTACAGCACCTACATAAACGCACTTTTCATCAACATCAAAATAAAGTTGATATCGTTTGGCAAACAGTGCAACACGAGGTGGAGACTCCAAGTCCGAATTAGGATCGACAGGAAACTGAAACGGGTTTGCTTTGAGTGTCTGGATAACAGCTTTATACTCGGCAGATAAACGGGCAGCTGCATTGACGCTCTTCCTTGATAAAAATTCTGCATGAGCAATTAGCTGCCGGCTTGCCCGAGGGGAAATGGTGACCTCATATTGTTTCGCCATATCACAATCTTGCCTCAGCCCTAGCAATAATAGCGTCCATTTGAGCGGCCAGGTCATCAGCGTCTACACCGCCAACCCCTTCTGCACGCATTCTTCTTGCCTCTTCCATGTCCTCCTGTACCGTCCTGGACGTGAACATGGGATCAAGCTCCATAGACAGGGGAACCGCTTTTTCACGCACCACCTGTTTGAGGAACATATTGATGGCACCGCTCATGGTAAGGCCAAGCTGCTCAAAGATGCCCTCAGCCTCTAAGCGAGTGCTTTCATCCACGCGGATGTTCATACTAACATTCTTAGACATAGTGCTTCCCCCTTTATCTACATTGTATGTTATTTTACACGCATTGTCAACCGCCTATTTGGGGTCGGAGGTGTCCGGCCTGACATCCACGCAATAGAGTGTACCCTTATACTCCAACTCCCAGGGACCTTCAAATTCTTCCTTAACCTCGGTGAAACATAGCTGGTATCCGCTTTTATCAAAAAGCACAGCTTCCGTCCAGGATGGATCCTCCTGGCATCCACAGCATTTAATGTCCATCTGTTTCCCGTCGGGGAACTTTGCGGTATAGATGATGGTGTTGTCCTCGCCCTGATACTCAGCTTTCGATTCCGCCTGAAGGTATCTGCGAATCGTCTGCAGAACGGAGCTAGGCACATACAGGACCTTTTGAAATGTCACGCTGCCCTCGCCCTCTTTGCGTGTCCGCCGCCGGCGTTCTTTCCCATCGGACCAGATATCCTTCAAGGTTTGCTTTGCTTCCTTGATGGCGGACAACACCTGGGTATCCATCCGAGCGCCGTTGTCATGGAAGTCAGTTACGATATCCCCGTGTTTTGTCAAAATCACAGTGGCGATGACAGCTCCCTGCTCTGTATCACCGGCGGTCCTCCAGCCGTCAATTGTGACTGCCGCCAGCAGATCGCCGCACTCCGGGGCAATGCGGCCAGGCTCAACAGCAGGTCCCCAAGTATAATTGTTTCTGATTTCTGTGTACATAGTATGCACCTCATGTTATATAATTTTTTGATAAACTCTCCTAAAAGTGTTCTTGCTGTCAAAACTGCATATCCAAGGCTTCAATCAGCGATTCCTTCAGCAGGGCACCAGCCATCAGCGGCAGACGGCGTCCATAATCAGTGCGCAGCTGCCGGTAGTCCAGGCCGTTAAACCGTACGCGGTCCAGCCCATCCATATCTTTGCAGATTTGATACAGGTGTATGGCATGGGCTTTCTCCTTCTGACTCAGGCCGGGAGCGGACAGGATCGCCTTCTCCCCCATACTGTCATCACGGCAGTGGTATCGGATCAGCAGCTCCGCAATACGATATTCCTTCTTGCCCATCGGCAGGTCTTTGAGCCGCAGGCCCTTGGAGTGGATTAGGGCCACGGACTTTTCCCCGTGGCAGTCATCCTTGTCATCGTTCACTCTCCCAATATCATGCAGCAGACTGAAGTAGATTAGGATCCGTTTATCTGCGGCGCTCAGAGGATCGCCAGCGTTATAAAAGTAGACGAGGGAGAGCAGCAGCACCCGAAGGATATGCTTCAGCCCATGGAAGTGGAAGATGTTCTCCTCCTGGTACCCCAACTTTTGGGCCTGACGCCCATACTGGATAAACTCCAGCAGGGCGGGGGCCAGCAGGGCGGGTATATACTCCTTAGTCGCAGGGATCATATCCTCGTAGTGAAATTCCGTAATAGTACCTGGACGGACAATGACCTCATTCTCATTATAGAATTTATCTGCATACCACACAATTTGTTCTGGTCGGATATGGGCGACAGCCAAACGGGTGCCGCAGCCAGTGTGAACAGCGAACCAGAGTGCGTTACCCGGGTGGGCGCTCCAGGAGATGGCCGCTTCAGGGGGCGCAGAGAGCGCTCCCATACCACGATAGATTGTGATCAGACCGTTGGAGTCGGATGCCGGATGCTCCGATGCAGGCGCATGGGAGAACACATAGTCCAGCAGCTCCGGCCGCCACATCCCATTGGAGTAGTCGATCCGCTTATAAATACTGTACCAGATGTGAAAAACCTCTGTTGGCGGGATGTTCAAGTATCTCCGCTGAAAATCATAGATCTGCATGGGCAGCGGGACACAGATATTATAATAGCTGCTCCACTGCTTACAAGCCAGCTCCGATACGATTCCACCCTTGAGCTTATCCGCAGCTATGTAAAGCGGGAGTCTGTCAATCATATTGCGCTGGAGGAAAATGTCGCCGTAGAGCCCACGGTCATAATCCGCATAGTAAGTACTGAATGTGGAACGAGAAGGATCATGAACTACATACTGCAGGTCAAGGCCATGCTTCTCCAGTGCGCTGCTGATTTCCGGAAGGGTCAGACCGTCTGCATCAGAATTCTGCAATGCAGCTTCCGTCAATGGCTCAAATTGGGTCATTACTCCCTGGAGTTCTTTATAGTAGGCCAAATTATTCATGTCCCACTTCCTCAATATTATCGCCGCATACAAGGCCAAACGCCTGGGCGTCGGCAAGGACATTGAGCAGCCGTGTGTAAGTATCCCGCAGCCCGTCCAGAAGGAGCTGCGCCTGTTCCTTTGACAAAAGCCTGATGTCCTGTATGGCAAATTGCTCATAAGTCTCACCGTCCAGACAGTCATAAGGCAGGCAGAGCAGACCTTCTCGAACAGCCAGTAGGGTGCAGCCGAGGTGTGTGCCGCTGCAGACTGGGACGGGCCAGCACAATTCGTCACCAAATGCGGCTTGATATCGCTCCCGTACTGGTTCCAACGATACGAAGTGGGTTCCGTTCTGCTTCAAGAGCTCCAGCACCTCCGCTGTGGTCAGAAGCTGCTGACGGTCGAAAGCGTGGCCATCCAGCTCTACCATGTCGGGCGGTTGCAGCCGGAACGGGATTCCGTTATAGGGGCTGTGCGTGATCAACCGCTGGCGGATTTCCACCAGTTTCTCAGTAATTGCCGCAAAGATAGGCGGCAGCTCCTGATTGTCGTAGTCGTAGGTGGCAGGCAACGAACAGTTTCCCAAGGCATCCAACCCCTCCAGGATACGCTCCACCCGTTTACCTGCGATCCGTTTGAAATACTTGTGTTTATTCTGGTCTGTCATAATAACGCCTCACTTTTTTTATGTTGTTTTGTTTCATCTGCCGTGATGCCTACATGAGTGGCTGCAAATTGCTGCTCCATATACCGATATGCTCCATATATGGGTTCATCCAAACACTTTAGCTTTTCATCGCTGATGTATCCACTCTTCCCGAAGGGCATTGGGGCACGCCAAATCCATTTGCGCCAGAGATAAACGGGGGTATACCACCGGTCATACTCTTCCAGGGTGAGGGTGTTGCCATGGACGATAACAGCGGGTATCCCGTAAAGCGAGAGATGGAGATAGGTCATATGGACACAGCGCGCATCAAGGTCGGCTGCTTGAATTACCAACTGATTCGAAGGGTTGTAGCCCATGTCCGCAAACCGCTGCACTCCAGCAAGGAGAAGCGTACCACTCCCACACACATGGTCGCCCAAGGAAAAGAATCCCTGTTCTGGGAGTGTTAAGTGGGATGGAATGGATATCGCACCAATTAGTTTTCCGATTTCAGCGGGAGAAAAGTCCTGCTTGAGTACGCCGCTGGTAGCCCCAAGCTGGGTGAAGTGAAGAGTAAACAAGTCCTCATAAAGGCCCATTTGGATATTTTGGGCGAATATACCGCACAAGTCAGCCAAGCTTTGATGGAATGCCTTCCATTCGTCATCTTTATAACTGCTTTTCAGCCGTTTCAGAGTTTCTGAACGTTGTTCTGCATGGATCGGATCAGTGTGCATACTGAAAAGGAGCGCACAATAATGCAGGAAATCAGTAAATGTCTGTGCTTTAGATATGCGCCCGCTCGTTATTTCCTCAATTTTCCTCAAGCTATTTTCCAATTTCTGTTTCAATCGGTTTCCCTCCCAGACGGAAGGTGCGGAGACACCAGCATGTCTCCGCACCTTAAAATTTTTAATTTACACTCGAATAATCTCTTGGATGTTTATCCCAAGGACTTGCTGTGACAAGTCAAGATATCTCTTGATGCCAATCGGGGACAATGGAGCGCGGAGACTTGCCAATGTCCATTGAATCAATTAAGTATGGCAATCCACTGAAACAAGGAGCGTATCGTCGGGCTGTTTCGTTATGAAATCGGAAACTTCCTTGTACCATGCCTGCTTTTCACTCTCAGAGCGGTCAGACGTCAGCCATCCATTATCGCGCCAGCCATCCGCATCCACATATGCGCAAGTTTGGATAGGGTATGGGTTTTGATCGGAAAGCCCCAGACCGGTCAAGTAATGCTCCAGATTTTCCCCCTTGTGGTAAAGATAGTCCCCATAAGAAACAATACCGTCCTCTACAACTTTTCGGCCGATGGCGTATTCTTGGGGGATTGCACCTGCATTGAACCACTCCTCATACCTGCGGAACTGCTCAGTGCATTGGTTGCGAACAAATTCTCGCATCACATCCCATGCAACATCACATTTCCGCGCTCCAGCCACCCAGCGGTACCCCTCGGGCGCATCGCATTTAGGCGGTTCTTTGAACAAGTGGGAGGGTTCGCCGGCAACCGCCAGGGAACAGTCATCCTTGACCAGGCAGCGGAACGGCCAGCGCCCGCCGATCTGCCACCAGTCCCATTGCCCATTGGAATTGAAATAGTAGCCGTAATGACCAGCTTCCTCACCAGCCACACAGCCCCAGTATTCCGTCATAAAGGCTTCGGCTGTGGGAAAGAGCTTTCGGAACGGGTAGTTAGGCAGTGCAAGGTACCGTTTAGATTTCTTGGTCTGTTTCCTGTGATGCAGCGACCCGAACCGCTTCCTGTAAACCTTGCCGTTGTACAGTTCATACCGTCTGCTAAACTCATAGTCATGGCTGGAGATGATACGGCCATCAGGCGTCTTGACGCAGTCAACGCCACCCTGCTCGTAGGCCGTACGCCCCTCGTCGGTACGGTCGTCGAACGTTATATAGGTGGTATCTTCGTTATTCTCATTGTAGGGGGCCAGCAGTTCGGCGACCATGCGCTCTGCGAGGCATTCCCAGCGCATATCGGCAATCATTGCGGTATCCACTTTGGGTTCCATCAACGGTTTCTCTTTGGACAGTTGAGCCAGAAGGAGTCTTTCTCCTATGAATTTGACAACATCATCTACAGGAATAGCCATTTCAGTAGCAGGGATGTCTTGGGGTAGCGTAATCGCAGAAAGTACAGTAAAGTGCATATTGAGCCTCCAATTATTCTGATTTTTTGTGTTCGTCGCAACTGAAAGATGCCCACCGTCCACAAGCTGGACAGTGAGCAGTTTGATTTTCCTTATGAACCTGCGCCTTTGGTATAGTGCAGACTATTTTGCAGCAATCCATTGTGACCTTCACCATAGGGGTACTGTCCAGCAGTTCCGGGTGATACCGTTCGTTATAGGGAACAAAATCCACCCACGTTGGATTGTGGTAAATTCCCGAAAGGCACAAGTCCAGGTGGTAGGCGTGAAGCAATTGTCCCGCATATAAACTTCCATTAATAGCAGTTACAAAGGGAAGCAGACGCTCCAACTCTTCCTGCAAGCCGTCCCGCTCCACTATGTACTCAGCAGCCTTGATCCATACGGATAACTCGATATCTCCAATGGGGGTCTGAATCCCTCTGCGGTAGGAGTGTTTTTTGTCCCGGCCTGAACCAGTGGTCAGGCCCTTTCCAGTACAGTACATCCAGCGCAAATCGCCCATACTGAGCTGCTGTAAGTCAAGTTGCTCTAATTTATCAATGAGCTCCCACATTGGGGATGCCCTCCTTCCGCTCCTGCAAGAGTGCGATTATTGCCCGTTTCTCCTCCAAATCTAACTGGCTGGAATATGGTGCCATGCATCCCGGTTCCCACGGGTATTTCCCTGCGGAGTCGCAAAACAGAATGCGGAGCACGTGGTCGTTGTCCCGGCTGGGCCGAATAGGAGCCGTTTCAAAAAGATAGAACGGGAGATTGAACACATCGTCCTCCCGGTCCCCAGAGCGGTACCGTTTTCCCTTTTCTGCGATTTCATTGGCAACCAGGTTGATGAACAATCCTGCCCGATGTGGCGTCAATGGCAGGTTCAGTTCCAGTTCCAGTTCCAGGCTGCCATAGGCGTCCAGACCATGGGTATGGCAGCTGGGCTGTCCACAGGGGATAAAGTGGATGATCCAAGTCGGTTTCATTCTTTCTTCTCCTTTAGGAAATCCATTGTCGCAGGACAAAGGCCCATCATTAGGAACCGAAACGCACACTGGTAGCCCACAAGAAACGCATACTCCAGTGCCGAGGTGTGGCGTGCTGCCAGCAAATCGCTGTACTGACCAAAGCGATCCTGTGTTTCGGATGCCATTTCCTGGAGGAGTTGTCGCTCCAAGGAGCGGATTTTTGCGGTAGTCTCCTTTTGTTGCTGATTGCCGACCGCGCAGGCCTCCTGGAACGGGTCCCAGAATCCGTCAATAAATGTTTGGAAGAACTCTGCGGAGATGGGAAATTTCAGATTGAGGCCCAAGGCACTGGCCATCTGCTTCAATCCTTGTTCCAGTTCGGTTTGATGCTGGGTGAAGAGTTCCTTCCCAACATCAGGTCTAAATTCGTCTTTTACCATCTGTACTCACCTCATTTGTAATATTTTTGGCAGATGCCCTCTGCCTAGGTATATATAAAAAAGCGCATAGGCAGCCAGAATGCTGTCCATGCGCTTTGTAACGATTGTACCTATAAGATAATTTTAGAGCTATATTGTAGCAAAAATGAAAAAGCGCCCAAAGGCATACACCTTCAGACGCTTTTGTAACACAGAAACTTTGTCTGCCCGCAGGCAAAACACAGATACTTTATTCTCTCATTATAACGGTTCTTCCGAAAAAAATCAATGATAAATTTGCCTTCTATATTTGGTCAATTGGAAGCCCGTTGACCTCCACCCCTTCATCAGCTGGGATCAGGAGATATTTTTTGCCATCTATGACCCTGGTTTCTACAAGATAACTGCGCTCCGGCTCAATGGACACTGTGGCGTCCGGCGTCTTGATCTCAAACCGCTTGCTGTCAATCAAGTTGATAGGGCTGAGGGCCGCACCCTCGCCAAACTGCTGGCCGCAGCTCTCGCAGAAAGCAGTTACCTGCTCTTCGTTCACACCGCAGCTTTGGAGGATGCTGCATACATCCTTGGCCGTGACAGACAGGGGCTCCGGATCCTTGCTCTCCCGATGTTGCTCAATACGCTCAGTAAGCTGCTCATGGACGGCTTGGACTACTTCCAGACTGCACGCACCCTCAAGAGCCACGCTGAGAGCGGCCTGGAACGCCTCCCGCTGCTCCCCGGCGGACATGGGCGGCTCGGTATGGAAGATGGCGTCCAAAAACTCCTGGTGCAGTTCATCGGCTTTGCGGGCATAGGCCAAAGCATTGTAGATGTTAGCCGACCGGTCATCGAAGGCAGGGAACAGGAATCCCAACTCCGGTAAGGCCACAATCTGGCTGGGTACACAGTTATGGAACTCATTCTCGCCGGGACAGAAGCCCAGCTCCAGCTTGCCGTCCTTCACCGGGCAGATACAGCAAACAATGTAGGAGAATACCTGGTCAGAGGTATCCGCCTGATTTTCGCCATCCTTGCCCCGATATGGTATGTCATAGGTATCATGGGCCAGCAGGATCAGATAGTTGCTGTCCCCCATATCCAAGGATTCTATGACCTTTTGGTAGAAGGTCTGCCTGATTTCCCCGTCTTTCAGTCCTGAGTCCCGCAGGGCCATCAGCAGCCGGTGTTCGTCACTGTCTACTACCTGATCCGTAGAGAACACAATGTCGATTAGGTTTTTCCCTTGTGTTCCGGACAGAGCCTTTTTCAGCAGGCCCAAATACTTTTCAACTTCTTCTTCGGGCATCATCCCCAAGGATTCGTCAATGTAGGAGATGACCTCTTTGCCGCTGTTGACATAGCAGCCATAGATGCGGCTGATGGCACTCTTATCCGGTTTGAACCGCCGGCGCAGTTCCGCAATTTCTTTCTGGTTCATATGTATCTCGCTTTCTATGGATGATTTGCTCAGGGCGGTGCTTGGAACAGAAAAAGCAGTGACTCTTATTGTAATTGAAGGTAAGGAAAAATGCAACCCTAACAGGAAAAAAGCAACGCCCAGAGGCAAGCCTCTGGGCGTTGACAGAGTAAGGATTCTTCAAAAGCTAAATGCCTTTGGGCGATGCTTTAAATGTGCAAAATTCAGGCAAATGATTAGTGCGGGCAAACACGGTAAGATTCTGTACGATCATACGCAAGAACCCACACCGCATCACACTTGTGGCACACAGATGCATCATAGTACTCGGTTGTGCAACTACCACTTGCAGCCTTTGCATGGACTTTCACCTGATGATTACTGCAGTAAGTGTGATCACAATTAGCCAGAGGCGCAATACCATTTTCGATTTGAGCCAAATCAATGGCGGGACAGCCATCTGTATTGGTAAAGTAAATATCAGATAGGGCGGCAACACCTTCCGGCAGATTGTCATTGCTCAACGGCTTAATTTCCCCAGACTCAATCATTTCGATATACGGAGTGGGATCAAAGGGAGTGCGTTCCACTTCATCATTGAAAGAAGTATATGCTGTACCATGGGCGCACGCCCCAACCGTAATAAGGGTAGTGCCTTCGGGGAGATTCTCCTGGGTAATCCCTTCATTCCCAGCAAAATTTGCAGCCATTGCAGTTGTAGCCAAGCAGCTCATGATAAGGGCAACGGCAAGTACCAGCCCCAGCAGGGAGCGGGACTTCTTATTGGATTTCATCATGATAGAAATTCTCCTTTTGAGTTTGTATCGGCATGAGGTGAAGGAAACATATAGCCTCGGTCCCATATGCCGAGAGGTGGGAGCGTAATTGATCAGAAGGTAACCATATTCTTTTCGCTGTGCGTGGTCGAGAGAACTGACAACTTCCTCGTCACAAGAGGTCTCCAGCCAGTACGCAAAATCCCGGTTCAGCAAATGGACAATGGGATTGAACCAGTGGATACATTGGATCATGTTCACTAGGAATTTCTTCCACAGGTCCCCGCGCCGGAAATGCGTCAGCTCATGGGCCAAGATAAATCGGGCATCGCTGTCGGGCAGGTGCTCTGATGGCAGTAAAATCGTTGGACGGAAGAAGCCGACCAGCATGGGACTCTGCGCAAGGGGAGAGACCAATAGCCGGACCGCGCCGGTGACACCCACAAGGCGGGCGGCCTCTTGGGCAATCAGTTGAAGACGACCGTTTACCTCGTTGCTCGCTTGGCCGAACATGCGGCGGTAACACAACAGCCGCCAGATGCTCCAAAGGATAAGGCTAGCGGTCACCAGCAACCATAGGACTGCAGCCCATTTGATTACCTGCGCCCACTCAACCGTGCTGCCACTTGAAGTCCCCACTTGCAGAGGCAGTTCAGCTATAGCGGGTGGTGTGGATGGCAAATAGGCCACCCCCGGATTGCTGCCAGCCGCAATAATGGGCGGCAATGCCTTATGGGGAATGGGGATCAGTGCCCATAGCTTGTAGAGCGGCAGAACAAAGAGCAGAGAAACGGCCACTACACTGTGGTAACGCCAGCTCTGGCTGAGACGGCTTCCGCTAACAGCAACAAGCAGTTTCAAAAGGATATACGCCACACTTCCCGCGATACTGAGTAGGGCGATGGTCAAAAACAGATTGACAACCATCTCACATCTCCTTATCCAGCCAAGCTTTTAGCTCTTTGCGGTCTTTTGCCGAGAGAGGAGTGTCGCCACAAAGCGCGGCGAAAAACTTGGTCACCGACCCTTGATACATGGTGTCCAGTACCTCCTGGGCCATGCTCTGCATATACGCTGTTTTTGTCTGGATTGGGTGATAGTAGGGCACCCGGCCCCTGCGGACGGAGTCCACCAGCCCCTTCTGATTGAGTCGGGATAAGAACGTGGCCAGCGTTGAAGCTTTCCAGGCCTTCCCGTGGTGTTGAGCGAAGTAGTCGATCAGCTCGGCTGCGGACATGGGAGCTTCGGAACTCCACAGCACCTCCATAATTTCGGATTCAGTTTCAGTCATTTTCTTGGATCGATCCATATAGTTACCCTCCTATCCCAGTGCGTCCACTGTGATGATATTATTCTACTACCAACTTGTAGAAATGTCAAGATATATTTCTACAAGTTGGTAGTAGAATTAACAAGGCAAAGGATTTCGCCACAAATATAAAAAGAGGTGCGTTCAAAATAAACGCACCCCTCTGCTTTGGAAACTTAATCAAACAGATTCTGGCTGAAAATAATATAACAAGATTTCCCGAAGCAAATCGTACCGGTCGATCTTTGTGATTAGATGCCTTGCTCCGTTGTGGTTGGTGATGTAAGTCGGGTCTTCTGTTAAAATGTATCCTATAATTTGGTCGAGGGGCCGATAACCTTTTTCTTTCAGTGCGGCATAGACATGGTCTACAATTGCCTTGATTTCACAGTTTT
>Ga0137308_101254_pt1 | contig 27043 bp, 19 predicted proteins | sample Inofrocosms_June_FD_97181 | JGI IMG/M metagenome (GOLD analysis project Ga0137308, IMG submission 97181) | Mouse cecal microbial communities from Vienna, Austria - N-Acetylneuraminic and N-Acetylglucosamine D2O microcosms_June | ecosystem: Host-associated > Mammals > Digestive system > Large...
TTAAGAGGAATACAAAATTTTGCATCAAAAATTGAGAAAATATAGAATTAAGCTCAATTACTCTGTGAACGTCTTTTTTATAATGAACACGTTGTCCACGATTTTTGTCCATTGTCTGCCGAAAGATGGCAGTTTTTCAAAACCTAAAAAATTGGATTTTTGCAACTTTTCTCCTCGTTTCACCCCTCACGCTCTCCCTCTCGAACCCCCAACTTTTTCGCCCTTTCAGGGGGTCACTTCGACCCGCGAAAACTCACTCATCCTCCCTCACGAACCCCCAGCGATCCCCCTTTCAGGGGTGATTCTTCGCAGCCGACCTTCCCGCACATCTTCTCTCACATTCCTCTCACCAACTCCCCTTCCAGGGGGATGGCTCCGGGGATATTTCGGAGAAAAAGTATGGGAATAATTCTGGAATACAGCCAATCCTTGAACTAATTGTAGACATTTAGGGGAAACGCCTGGGACTGGTTCGAGGAGATTTTCTGGAGCGCGCCAGGGAACTTTTTAGGTGGAATTTATGGGAATGGCAGGGAATTTCAATGCTTTTCTTGCGTAGAAAGCCCCTGAAAGGGCCTAAATCGGGGTGTTGCCGGGGAGGATGCCGGGGGAGAAAAGGCTATGCAAGGGATATTTTAGGGATAAAAGCATGGATATAATTCGAAATTTCGGCTCTATGTGAATAATTTTAGCTGCTTTGGAGCAGCGCTTGGGAGGAGGTTGGGAAATCTTTTGGGGATAATATCATGGAATTTTATCGTCCTTTTTGCGAAGAAAACCGCCTCGCTGGGGAGAATTTTGGGGGAGATGGATGGGGGATGATTGCGATTCCTACTGCGTAGAAAAGCCCCCTGAAAGGGAGGAAAACGGGGAGGTGCCGGGGTGGAAAAAGGGTACAAAAAAGGGCCGCAGCAACGAATTGCTACAGCCCTTTCGGGTGTCATTATTCGAGAGACAAATGGTTCGTCTTATTTCAGACGTTCACACAACTATTTTTCCTCCAACAGCTTTTTCAGTTCTGACATAAAGGTCTGGATATCCTTAAACTGGCGGTAAACGGAGGCGAAGCGGACATAAGCCACCTCATCGGCCCCCCGGAGCTTTTCCATGACCTGCTCGCCCACCAGCTCGGTAGGAATCTCCCGGTCCAGCTGGTTTTGCAGATTCTGTTCGATTTCGCTGGTCATCTCCTCCAGCTTGGCCAAGGGAACGGAGCGTTTCTCGCAGGCCCGCAGCATACTGCTGAGGACCTTGTTCCGGTCGAAGCTCTGACGGCTGCCGTCCTTTTTGATGACCACCATCGGCAGTGATTCCATGGTTTCGTACGTTGTAAAGCGTTTCTCACAAGCCAGGCATTCCCGGCGGCGGCGGATACTGCTGCCTTCCACAGCGGGACGGCTGTCCACCACTTTGCTTTCTTTGTAGCCGCAGTAAGGACATTTCATCGGCGCTTCTCCTCCAGTCATAAATTCCCTGTCAGTATACCACATTTTCTCTGGAAAAGATAGCCCCATCACAGTGATTTATGCATGAATAACCGTTCCGGTCCTGCCTGCGATGCCGTCCCTGGCCTTTTCCAGCAGGGTAATCAGGGCCTGACGGCCCGGTTTGGACTCAGCAAATTTCACCGCCGCCTCCACCTTCGGCAGCATGGAGCCGGGGGCGAACTGTCCCTCTGCAATGTATGACCGCGCCTCCGTCGGCGTGAGGCTGCTGAGCTGCCGCTCGTTTTCTTTCCGGAAGTTGACAGCCACCTTCTCCACAGCGGTGAGGATAATCAGCAGATCCGCCTCCAGCTGCTCGGCCAGCAGTTCTGAAGCAAAGTCCTTGTCAATCACCGCCGCGGCGCCCTTCAGATGATTCTTTTCGGTCCGGTAGACCGGGATTCCGCCTCCGCCGCAGCAGATAATCAGATGTCCGTCCTCCATCAGATGCCGGACCGCGCCGGCCTCAATGATATGCTTGGGCTTTGGCGAGGCCACATACCGCCGCCAGCCCCGTCCGGCGTCCTCCCGGACCGGATAGCCGGTCTGCGCCGCGTAAGTCCGGGCCTCCTCCTCGGTCATGAACTTCCCAATGGGCTTGGCTGGATTTTCAAAGGCCGGATCGGCGGGATCCACCTCCACCTGGGTGACAATGGTGCAGACGGGGATGTTGCAGATGCCGCGGTCCAGCAGCTCCTCCCGGAAAGCGTTCTGCAGATCGTAGCCGATGTACGCCTGGCTCATGGCCCCGCAGACCGACAGGGGGGTAAAGCCCTGGTGGGGGTCCTCCTTCTGGAGCGCGCCCATTGCGTTGTTGATAATCCCCACCTGGGGGCCGTTGCCGTGGGCCACCACCACCTGATGACCGTCTTCGATCAGGTCTACCACCGCGCGGGCAGTGACTTTTACCGCCGCCGCCTGTTCCGGCAGCGTGTGTCCCAGGGCGTTGCCGCCCAGGGCGATTACAATTCGTCTCGTCTTCTCCATAGCATTTTCCTCATTTTCTCCGCAAGCGTTGTGTCCGTTATGGAGAAAGGGAGCATCGCGGGGATGCTCCCTTTCGGTTTTATGGGCGTCTTAGAAATCTTTCCGTTTCTCGCCGCGCTTCTCCATCTCGCGCAGGGCGGCAACGGGGTCTTTGACTTTGCTGAGGAAGATCATGGCTGCGATGATATAGGGCTTGAAGGACGCCTGCTTGTACAGCGGCTCAATATACCGGTCGAACACGCTGTTGTCCACCTCGCCCTCCGCACAGCTCAGGCCGCTGATGTCGGCGGGCAGGCAGTGCAGATACAGCGCCTTGCCGTCCTTGGTCCGCTTCATCATATCCTCGGAGCAGGTCCAGTCCTTGTGTCCGGCGTTCTGAGCCAGCAGCTCCTGCTCCAGCTGGTCGATTCCGGCCTTATCGCCCTCCCGGTACAGCTGGGTGCGCTTTTCCATGGCCTTGAAGGGAGCCCAGCTCTTGGGGTAGACAATGTCCGCGTCCTGGAAGGCGTCCTCCATAGAGCCGGTTTTCCGGAAGGAGCCGCCGGACTTCTCCGCATTGGCCCTGGCGATCTCCTCGATCTCCGGCATAACCTCATAGCCCTCCGGGTGGGCCAGCACCACGTCCATGCCAAAGCGGGTAAACAGGCCGATGACGCCCTGGGGGACGCTCAAAGGCTTGCCGTAGCTGGGGGAGTAGGCCCAGGTCATCGCCACCTTTTTGCCCTTCAGGTTCTCCACGCCGCCCATCTCGTGGATGACGTGGAGCAGGTCGGCCATGGTCTGGGTGGGGTGGTCCACATCGCACTGGAGGTTGACCAGGGTGGGACGCTGCTCCAGGATACCCTTCTCATAGCCCTCGTCCAAGGCGTCCATGAAAGTCTTCTGATATTTGTGGCCCTCCTCAATGAACATGTCGTCCCGGATGCCGATGACGTCGGCCATAAAGGAGACCATGTTGGCCGTCTCCCGGACCGTCTCGCCGTGGGCGATCTGGCTCTTTTTCTCGTCCAGGTCGCTGACCTCCAGGCCCAGCAGGTTGCAGGCGGAGGCAAAGGAGAAGCGGGTGCGGGTGGAGTTGTCCCGGAAGATCGAGATGCCCAGGCCGGAGTCAAAGACCTTGGTGGAGATATTGCGCTCCCGCAGGTCCCGCAGGGCGTCGGCCACGGTGAAGATGGCGTCCAGCTCGTCCTCCGTCTTGTCCCAGGTCCAGTAGAAGTCGTTCTTGTACATGCCGTTGATCTTCAGTTTCTCCAGGCGCTGGGCCAGTTTTTCTGTCTTGCTCATGTGTGTTCTCCTTAAAATATGATTGATGGGGGCTTGATTACTTGATATTGTTATCCGTTTTGCCGCCTCTGTATTCGCACACATCCTCGTCGCCCCGGCCCTTGTACAGCCTGACGCAGGCGGCGTACACGGCGGCGCAGGTCACAAGGTCTTGTTTCCATGTAATCTCATTGGGGGCGTGGGCCTGACTTTCTGCGCCGGGGCCGAAGCCCACGCAGGGGATGCCGTACCGGCCCTGAATCGATACGCCGTTGGTGGAGAAGGTCCACTTGTCGATCAGCGGACGCTTGCGCAGGTGCATGGCGCCGGGGTGGCCGATGCGCTCCGGGCCGAAGAGGGCCTTGTGTGCGTCGGCCAGAGCCTGCACATGGGGGGCGGACTCCTTGTTGATCCAGGTGGGGAAATAGCACTCTGTCTCATACTTCAGCCCCGTCCAGGCCGGACGGTCGTACATGTACATGCTGACCTTCACGTCCTCGCCGTACTTCTGCACGGCAGGCAGGGCGCGGATTTCTTCCAGACAGCTGTCCCAGGTCTCGCCGGCGGTCATGCGGCGGTCGATGGACACCGCGCAGCTGTCCGCCACGGCGCAGCGGCTGGGGGAGGTGTAGAAAATCTGGGAGACGGTGCAGGTGCCCCGGCCCAGGAAGCGGGCGTCCTCGTAGTGTTCGGGGTTGTACTTGGGATTGAGCATCTTTACCAGGCCCTTGATTTCGGTACTGTCTTCGTCGCCGTTCTCGTTCAGGGCGCGGACCTGCTGAACGATGTCCGCCATTTTATAGATGGCGTTGTCCCCCCGCTCTGGCGCGGAGCCGTGGCAGCTGACGCCCTTCACGTCCACGCGGATCTCCATACGGCCCCGGTGGCCCCGGTAGATACCGCCGTCTGTAGGCTCGGTGGAGACCACAAACTCCGGCGTGATGCCGTCCTCGTTGTGGATGTACTGCCAGCACAGGCCGTCGCAGTCCTCCTCCTGTACGGTGGCGGCCACGAGAATCCGGTATCCCGCGGGGATCAGGCCCAGGTCCTTCATAATCTTTGCGCCGTACACAGCGGACACCACGCCGCCCTCCTGGTCGGAGCCGCCCCGGCCATAGATGACATCCTCTGTCTCGTATCCCTTGTAGGGGTCCTCGGTCCAGTTGCTGATGTTGCCAATGCCCACGGTGTCAATGTGTCCGTCGAAAGCAATGATTTTTTCACCGGTCCCCATCCAGCCCAAGGCGTTGCCCTCCGGGTCGATCTCCGCCTTGTCAAAACCCAGCTTCTCCATCTCTGCGATGGTGCGCTTGATGACGCCCTCCTCCTCGCAGCTCTCGCTGGGGATGGCGATCAGGTCCCGCAGGAAGCGGCTCATGTCCGCCTCGTAGCCCTGGGCCGCTCTCTTGATAGCCTCAAAATCCATGGTGCATCCCTCCATCATAAATATATATGTATTCCTGTATGAACGCAGTGGACGTGTTCCGTCTTATCCCTATCATATCATAGAAAATGCAGATGTCAAACAAAATTTTTGAAAAACTAAAAATTTTTTTGAAAACCCCTTGCAATCCGCTGGGGATGCTGTTATGATAAGGAAAACAGACAGGGGAGGGGATGGCGCTGGATGGATTATCACCGGATGGAAATGCTCAAACAGATTGCCAGGGGTATCGCGGCCCATTTTGGCCCTAATTGCGAGGTGGTCATCCACGACTTGGCCGGGCCGGACGGCGAGTGCGCCATCGCCCACATTGAAAACGGGCATGTGACCGGGCGCAGAGTGGGGGACGGCCCGTCGAAAGTGGTGGTGGAGCAGCTGCTCCACAGCGAGGAGTCCCCCCAGGACCAGCTGTCCTACCTCACCCGCACGCCGGACGGCAAAATCCTCAAATCCTCCACCATCTATATCCGGGACAACGCCGGAAAGGTGGACGCCATTCTCTCCATCAACTACGATATCTCCGCCCTGCTGATGATTGAAAACGCCCTGGGCGGTCTGGTCCGCACCGCGGACCGGGACCCCGCCGCACCGGCAGAGCGGATCTCGGTGCTCAACGTCAACGACCTGCTGGAGGACCTGATTGAACAGAGCGTCGCCCTGGCGGGCAAGCCGGTTGCGCTGATGACCAAGGACGACAAGGTCCGCGCCATCCAGTTTTTAAGCCGGCACGGAGCGTTCCTGATTACCAAGTCCGGGGACAAGGTTGCCAAATATTTCGGCATCTCTAAATATACGCTGTATTCCTACATTGATATCAAACAACAGGAGGAAAAACGCCATGAGCAAGATCGATCTCACCATCCATAAAGAGGGCCTCCAGCACAATATTGACAAGGCCCGTGAGAACAACATCATCATCCCCACCTTTGCCCAGATGCAGAACCCGGAGACGATTCCGGAGAAGATCCAGGAGAAGCTGAAGGGCGTGGGCCTGTGGGACGTGAACCCTCTGAACCTGTTCCGCATCACCTGGAAGAACGAGCCCAAGGAGAGCGGCGGCCTGTACCAGAAGGTTCCCAACTACGTGGAAATTCCCAGCAAGCTGTCCGGCGTCCCCTGCCGCATCATCGCCATGGCGGGCAAGTGGTTCCCCACCGGATGCCACAAGGTGGGAGCCAGCTTCGGGTGTCTGGCGCCCCGGCTGGTGACGGGCCAGTTTGACGCTACTTACCACCATGCGGTGTGGCCCTCCACGGGCAACTACTGCCGGGGCGGCGCGTTCAACTCCAAACTGCTGGCCTGCGACAGCGTGGCGATTCTCCCGGCGGAGATGAGCAAAGAGCGTTTTGAGTGGCTGAGCCAGATTGCCGGTCAGGTCATTGCCACGCCGGGCTGCGAGTCCAACGTGAAGGAGATTTTTGACAAGACCTGGGAGCTGAAGCAAGACCCCTCCATGATGATTTTCAACCAGTTTGAGGAGATGGGCAATCCCCTCTGGCACTATAACATCACCGGCTACGCCCTGGCGGACCTGTTCGAAGCGGTGAAGCGTCCCGGCGACACGCTGGCGGGCGCGTGCTTCACCAGCGGCTCCGCAGGCACCATGAGCGCAGGCGATCTGCTCAAGGAGCGGTATCCCCGGATGAAGCTGGCGGTGGGCGAGGCCCTGCAGTGTCCCACCATCGTCAACAACGGCTTCGGCGGCCACCGGATCGAGGGCATCGGAGACAAACACATCCCCTGGATTCACAACGTAAAAAATACCGACATGGCCATTGCCATTGACGACGAGGACAGCCAGCGGCTGCTGCGCCTGTTCAATACCCCTGAGGGACAGAAGTATCTGAAAGAGGAGCTGGGTCTGGCGGACGAGCTGGTGGAGATTCTGCCGTGGCTGGGCATCAGCGGCATTGCCAATGTGCTCTGCTGCATCAAGATGGCAAAATACTACGAGCTGACGGAGAGCGACGTGGTGGTGACGGTTCTGACCGACAGCGCGGACATGTACCGCAGCCGTGTGGCAGAGCTGAATGAGCTCCATGGCGCATACAGCGTCCACGAGGCGGCGATTGACCACAACCTCCATATGCTGGGTCTGAAGACGGACAATCTGCTGGAGATGACCTATGTGGAGCGCAAGCGGGTACACAACCTGAAGTATTACACCTGGGTGGAGCAGCAGGCCAGGGATGTCCAGGACCTGAACGACCTGTGGTACGACACCAAGGGGACCTGGGACGCGGTCCATGCGCAGTGCGGAGAGCTGGATGAGCTGATCAATGCGTTCAACGAGGCCACCGGCCTGCTGAAGACGCTGTAAGACGGAAACAGAAAAAGAGGCTGCGGCGATTGCACCGCAGTCTCTCTTTTCTTGCGCTTACGCCTCTGGAACCGCCTCTTCCTCCGCTGGGGATACGGGCAGGGTCAGGGGCGTGTCCGTCCGGCTCTTGCAGAAATATGTATAGCCATATAATGTGTTGGGCTGGGGCAGCTCGCCGTGATAATAGGCCATCAGTTCCGTAACCGTCACCAGCTGGTAGCCCTGTTCCTGAAGCCACGGGACCAGCGCTGCCGCCGCCTGCACCGAGCTCTCATAAATACTGTGCATCAGCACCACTGCGCCGTTCAGGTTCTCCAGGCCCTGCACATAGCTGATGATCTTCTGCGCGTCCTTTGTGCGCCAGTCCCCTGTGTCGATGTTCCAGGTGATGAGACTGCGGCCCGTAGTGGTGCGCACGGTTTTATTCACCTCGCCGTAGGGAGGGCGGACCAGATTGGGAGCGGGTACGCCTGCGGCGGTAAACGCCGCGTCTGCCGCCGCCAGGTCCTCCAGCAGCGCATTCGCTTTCAGCTTGCTGAGGTTTTTATGGACGTTGGAGTGACTGCCAATCTCACAGCCCAGCTCCGCCTCCCGAACGACGGCGGCGGGGTACTTGGCTACATTACATCCGATTTCAAAGAAGGTAGCCACAGCGTGGTTTGCCTCCAGGATGTCCAGAATCTGGCCGGTGTAGGTTTCGTGAGGCCCGTCGTCAAATGTGAGGGCCAGCATCGGTTTTGCAGGGTCTATCACGCGGACGTACGGCTCCTCCGGTTCCTCAGCCTCCGGCGCGCTGTCAGGCGCGGAACTCTCCGCCGGGTTCTCCTGGAGCGGGACCGTGGCGGCCGGGGCCTTGAGCTGGGGTTCCGGGAGCGCGGCGGCATGGCCGACACAACCGGTTGAGGAGAACATGACGGCTGCGGAGAGGAGGAAACTAATCATACGGTACATAGCAAAATGACTTCCTTCGACAAATTTTAGCATATCTCATTATCCCTCTAAATTCCCAGAAAAGCAAGAGGGAATCTATGACATTTTGGTTACAAAATTATGGGAAAATCAGACGGCCCGCCACAGATGGCAGCGGCGCGGCATAGAACCTGCCGTTTTGGACCATACTATGCCTCAAACGGAACAATCGGGAGGCAGAGAGATGGATACACTGACAGACAAGCTCAGCGAAAACCAGCGGGAGCTGGACAAGCTGCTGGGGGTAGGCCGCAACTACGACGTCATCAACCGTGATCTCTACGTGGGCAGCAGGAAGGGGCGGCTGTATGTCATCGACGGCTATGGCGACGACGGCGTGATTGAACGCATCACATCCTTCCTGCTGGGACACGGCGGGGAACTGGCGGCGGATGCGGCGGATATGCAGGATTTTATCAACCGCTGCGTCACCTTCTGCGAGGTGGACTGCGAAAATGACCTGGACAAAATCATGAAAGGCGCATTTATCGGCAAGACCATCCTGCTGCTGGAGGGGTTTGACTACTGCGCCATGATGGACGCCAAGCAGTTCCCAGGCCGTGGCGTGGAGGAGCCGTCGGACGGCAAGGTGCTGCGGGGCAGCCACGATGGATTTACGGAGACGCTGGTGCAGAACACGGCCCTGCTGCGCCGCCGCATCCGCGACCCTTATTTTACTCTGGAAAGCCATCAGGTCGGGGGACGGAGCCGGACGGACGTGGTGCTGGCCTATATGGAGAACCAGGTGGACCAGAAGATGCTGGAGGAGCTGCGGCAGAAGCTGGGAAAGATCAATGCCGGGTCCATTGCCATGAGCCAGGAGAGCGTAGCGGAGTCGATTGTCAAGCCGCAGTGGTACAATCCCTTTCCCAAGGTGCGGTACACGGAACGGCCCGACACGGCTACAGCCTGTATCATGGAAGGGAGCATTGTGCTGCTGGTGGATAACTCCCCCTCCGTAATGCTTCTGCCCACCAGCCTTTTTGACTTCATGGAGGAGGCCAACGACTACTATTTCCCGCCGCTGGTGGGGACCTACCTGCGGTATCTGCGGATGATCGTGCTGCTGCTGGCGTTGTTTATCACGCCGGTGTGGTACCTGCTGGTGAAGGACGCCGGACGTGTTCCGGATGCTTTGCAGTTCATTGTGCCGGAGGAACCTGGCAGCGTGCCGCTGCTGGTACAGCTGCTGCTGCTGGATTTTGTGGTGGACCTGCTGAAGCTGGCCAGTTTGAATACGCCGGAGTCGCTGAGCAATTCGTTCAGCATGTTGGGGGCGTTGATCTTAGGCGATTTCGCCGTTCAGGCCCGGTGGATGGTGCCGGAAGTGCTGGTGTATATGGCCTTTGTTGCAATTGCAAATTTTGCCCAGCCCAGCTTTGAACTGGGGTACGCGCTGAAGCTGACGCGAATGGTGTTTTTGATTTTGGTGGCGGTATTGGACCTTTGGGGGCTGATTCTGGGAATCTTGGGGCTGTTTGTGATGCTGGCTACCACGAAGCCGCTTTTGGGGAAAGGGTACCTCTATCCGTTGATCCCCTTCGACGGCAAGGCGATGGGACGGCTGCTGGTGAGACAGCCGATCAGCAAGGAAAATTCCTGATGCTGTATTCGAGAAGCGTTTTTCTAAGGATAGCGATATGGGGTACAGGTGTCGAAAAAGAGGTAAGCCGCCAGAATGGGCCGAGAGTTTCAGCGCGTGATTGAGATATTCGTCCGGATTACTCTCAGGGGCATGGGGCGGCAGAAAGAGCAGAAGAAAAGACTTGACAACTCCATCCATCGGCGATATATTGAATCACACGGGATACCGTAAAATGGAAATCCAACTATCAAGAAAGGAAGAAACTACTATGAAAAAAGCAAAACGCCTGCTGGCAGGACTGCTCACCGCCGTCATGCTCCTGGCGCTGCTGCCCACCGCCTTTGCGGCGGAGGACGCCCCCCTCACCCGCGGCGAAGCCCGCGACCTTCTCCTGGCCGCTGCGGACGACTATAACCCCGGCGTCACAGCAGAGGACATACTCCAGGGCGACAAGGACGGCAACCTCTACCTGGACCGGCCCGTCACCCGTGTTGAGCTGCTGGTCATGCTCTCCAACGCCTTTGGCGAGCTGCCTGAGCCGGTGGGCGACAGCGAGCGCATTGCCCTGCCCGGTCAGTTCACCGACATGCCCAATTGGTCAAAAAAGACGCTGGAAAATGTGCTCCAGGCCGGGATTGTGTCCGGTACCAGCGACACCGCCTTCTCCCCCAAGGATACCGTGACAGAGGAGGAGCTGGACCTGCTCATCCGCCGGGTCTACGCCCTGGAGGGGACCAATCTCAAGGATGACTTTTATGCCGCCGTCAATAAAGAGTGGCTGGATACCACCGAATTCCCTCCGGGATACCCCTACACCGGCGCCCTCTATGAGCTGAACTATGAGGTCACGGAGCAGGTCTCCGGCCTTATCCGTGAGATTGCCGCCGGGAATCCCAAGGCCGGGACGCCCCAGGCGAAAATCAAGAATCTCTATGAGACCGTTCTCGACTGGGATTCCCGGAACGCCGCCGGAATCGACCCCATCAAACCCTATCTCGACGCCATCGACGGGGCCAAGACCCTGCCGGAGCTGATGCAGGTCCACCACCGCCTGGCCAAGGAGCTGAATACATCCACTCTGGTGGGCTTCGGTACCACGGTGGACGTCCGGGACAGCAACCGCTATATTCTCGCCTTTGCCTATCCCTCCCCCTCCCTCAGCAAAGAGGACTATGCAGACGAGGACAGCGTCGCCGCCAAGGCGTACAAGGAGTATCTGACCACGCTGTACACCCTGGGCGGCGAGAGCGAGAAGCAGGCTGCTGCCGATGCTGAGGCGTTCTTTGCCTTTGAGCAGGATATCTCCGCCGCTATGCTGGATATGCAGGAATACGGCGACGTGTCCAAGACCAGCAATTATTATACCATGGAGCAGCTGAAAAAGCTGATGCCTGAGATGGAGCTGGACGCTGTGCTGAAAAACTCCGGCTTCCCGGCAGGAAAAGAATTCGTGGTCACGGACGAGGGGCTGATGAAAGCCGCCGCCGCTTATCTGACGGAGGACCATCTGGACCTGCTGAAAGCATCCATGAAAATCGTCCTGCTCAGCGTGATGGGCGACCTGCTCAGCCGGGAGTTTACCGACGCCTCCAAGGCATTCCAGTCCGCCCGCTACGGTACGGATATGAGCCTCCCCGACGAGGACGTTGCCGCCCTGCAGGTGCAGTCCGTGCTGGCCGACTACCTCAGCCGGGCCTATGTGGAGCAGTATTTCTCCGCCGGGGCCAAGGCCAACGTGGAGGAGATGATCGACGAGTTTTTGGATATCTATAAGGAGCGGATTCAGAATCTGGACTGGATGAGCGCGGCCACCAAGAAAAAAGCCCTGGCGAAGCTGGACAGCATGGCGGTCAACGTGGGCTATCCCGACACCTGGGACACCTATCTGGATCAGGCCGAGATCAAGGGCGTGAAGGAGGGCGGCACTTATTTCAGCAACGTCCTGTCCATCCTCACCGCTGCGAAGAAAAACGCTGTTGCTGAATTCAAGAAGCCGGTGGACAAGACCGCGTGGCTCATGCCCACCTATACGGTGAACGCCTACTACAGCCCCACCGCCAACAGCATCAACTTCCCCGCCGGTATCCTCCAGGCCCCCCTGTACGACGTGGAGGCTGACGCCACGGAGAATCTGGGCGGCATCGGCTACGTCATTGCCCACGAGATCACCCACGCCTTTGACAACAACGGCGCGAAGTACGACAGCAAGGGCAATGCCGCCGACTGGTGGACCAAGGAGGACTATGCCGCCTTTGAGAAGCTGTGCGAGCAGGCCGTGGCGTTCTACGACGGCATTGAGGCCATCCCCGGCGTGACCTGCAACGGTACCCTGACCCTCTCGGAGAATATTGCCGACCTGGGCGCCATCGCCTGCATCACCCAGGCGGAGAGCCAGGAGAAGGAGCCGGATTACAAGACGCTCTATGAGAGCGCGTCCCGCACCTGGGCCTTTACCGGCACCCGCGAAATGCAAATCTATCTGGCCCAGACCGATGTCCACGCCCCCGGCAAGCTGCGGGGAAACCGCGTGCTCCAGAGCCGGGATGAGTTCTATGAGGCGTTCGATATCCAGGACGGAGACGGTATGTGGCTGCCCGCCGAAAACCGTGTGACGATCTGGTAAGCGTCCCCCTTTTCCGTTGTCTGGCCCCCCAGTCAGCCGTCAGGCTGGCGGGGGGCTTTCCAGCGCGAAGAAAGCCTCCGGATTTTGTAAAAAGGGTCTTGCAAAGGAGTGGAACGTGGTGTATAATCCAAAACCGGTACGAAAACGCAATGATTTCGTTTTTGAAAGAAGGGGCTGCAGTTGGATAACACCAGGACCCGCATCATCTATGCAGCCATGGCGGCTGTGCGGCAGTACGGCCTGGAGGGCGTGCGCATCCAGCAGGTCAGCGAGTTTGCGGGAATCACCCCAGGCGCAATTTACCGCCACTTTGCCAGCAAGGAGCAGCTGCTGATTGAATGCTTTACCTATGTGGATAAGCAGGCGGCGGAGATTTTTGAGCATTTGCAATTTAACCCCCTGGCGATGCTCACCGACCCTATGGGCGCGGTGAAAGAACTGTGGCAGCCGTATTTCCGCTTCTGGGTGGCCCATCCGGATGAAACGATCTTCTACCACCGTTTCCGGGACAGCGTCTTTTTCCCCAAATACAACAGAACCAGGGATGTGACGTATTTTAACAAGTTTATCGGCATGGTACGCGCGTTCAAAATGGTGTTTCCCCGTCTGGACCGCATCAATCAGGACCTGTTATGGCTCCACGTCCTTACTTCGACTGTCATGTACGCTAAATATGTGGTGGAGGGGACCCTTCCCAACAACCGGGAGACAGAAGACACGGTATTTCAGCTGCTGACCACCGGACTGAGCGGCTATCTGAAGCCGGAACGGCCTAAACGCGGCGGCAGAAAATAGAAAACGTAGCGCAGAGGCGGGACGTTTTCTGTTAGTAAATAAACGTTTACTTATGTGCGGCGCACAGATACCGGCGGGGTACTCCGTTATCCCGTCTGTCTTTCTGCGCCTTTCCAAAGGCAGACACCAAAAAGGAATTTTTCATCTCTTGAATAACTTGACGAAGCTGTTGAGCGGCAGTTTAAGGAAACACGAGAAGGAGTGCAGATATGGAAAAAATACTGATTGTTGACGACAGTCCTTTGCAGGCGGCTCAATTAAAATCAATTCTGGAAGACGAGTACGATATCTCCGTTGTCCAGACGGCGGAGGACGGGCTGCGGCAGGCCGCCAGCGCGGAGTATTCCCTGATCCTGCTGGATGTCGTGATGCCGGGTATGGACGGCTTTACCCTGCTGAAGAAATTGCAGGAGGAAATCCTGACCCAGAGCGTCCCGGTGATTTTGATTACCAGCCTGTCCGACGTCGAAAACGAACAGCATGGCCTGGTCCTGGGGGCGGTGGACTATATCACAAAGCCCTTTAACGCCTTGATTGTAAAGGCGCGGGTAAACACCCACATCAAGCTGTACCATTACCGCCGCCAGGCGGAGCTGCAGTCCATGACCGACCAGCTGACCGGAATTGCCAACCGGCGCAGATACGACCGCTACAGCGTGGTGAAATGGCACGAGGCGTCCCGGATGCAGGTCCCCTTTTCCATCTGCATCTTCGATATCGACCGGTTCAAAGCCTACAACGACACCTTCGGCCACCCTGCCGGCGACAAGGTCATTGCCGCCGTCGCAAAGACGGTGTCCTCCCATCTGCAGCGGAGTACGGACTTTCTGGCCCGCTACGGAGGCGAGGAGTTCGTGGCCCTTTTCATGGGAGAGCCCTCTGCAAAAATATTCGGGCATCTGCAGCAAATCCGGCAGGCCGTGGAGGAGCTCCATATTCCCCACGCGCCGTCTGTGACGGAGTGGGTGACGATCAGCGCAGGCGGCGTCACGGTCGTCCCCCCTGCGGGGAGCAGCTACGGATTTTACTTACAAATCGCGGACACCATGCTCTACGACGCCAAAAAGCATGGCCGGAACAGGGTTGTCTGGGCGGACGAACAGCTGCGGCAGCTGTGGGAAAAATCACAGGAAACATCAGGAGACACGATATGAAATTGTTTGATTTGTTTGGAAAGAAGACGGCTCCGCTCCAGGAGAGCAGGGAGAACGAGGAAGACCCGGAGCTCTATTCCGGTATGCGGGTGGAGGTGGCGGGCTGCGATGGCCGGGTGCTGTTTGTAGCCAAGCTCCTGCACCTGCATGGGAAGCAGGCGGAGCTGCATCCGTATTCAGAGGCAGCCATTTCTCCCAGCGAAAAGCCCATCTTTGTTAAAATCCGCGGATACAATGACCGGGAACGAAAAGCCGTCTGCATGGAGGGCGTGATCACGTCCATGCCCCAGAATATCTGGTCCGTCACCGAGCTGAAGGTCTGCAAAATCGGAAATGACCGCGCCTTTTTCCGCCTGGAAACAAACCTGGACGCCACCGCCACCATGTTCAGCGGCCTGGAGCTGGGGGAGAGGCCCTGCAAACTGCTGAACATCAGCATCGGCGGCGCGCGGATCACCTCCGAACGGAAATACCACGAGGGCGACAAGTTTTTGCTGAAGGTCAAGCTGCTGGCGGACAGACCGGAATCGGCTATGTTCAGCCAGGTCATGCGGGTCATTGAGAAGGACGACGGCAGTTTTGAATACGGCTGCTCCTTTTTGGAGCTGACCGAGGAGGATCAGGAGAAAATCACACAGAATATTTTTGCGGTCCAGCGCCAGAACCGGGCCCGCTCTTAACCGCACCCCCTGCAGACAGATGGAGGTATGACAACATGAAAACATCTGCAAAGCCTGTCCCGCGGGTGCAGGACATGACCGAGGGGAATCCTGTCCGGCTGATTCTGTCCTTTGCGGTCCCGCTGTTTATTGGAAATATTTTTCAGCAGATTTATACCATGGCGGACACCATGGTGGTGGGCCGCAGCCTGGGGGATTCCGCCATTGCCGCTATCGGCGCAACGTCCTCCCTGTATTTCCTGCTGCTGAGCTTCGCCAATGGAATGAACAGCGGCTATGGCATTGTTGTGACAAGACACTTCGGCGCGCATGACCCGGAGGGCGTCCGGCGGTCCATCGCGGGGATGCTGGCGTTGAATATGGCGGCGGCCTCCCTGCTGTCCGTCTTCTCCCTGCTGTTCCTCCGCCCGCTGCTGGGGTACATGAACACGCCGGAGTCCATCTTCCCCCTGGCCTACACCTATATTGCCATTCTGTGCGGCGGACTGCTGTCCACCGTCTGCTACAATATGTTTTCCGCCATTCTCCAGGCGCTGGGGAACAGCCGCTCCCCCCTCTGCTTCCTGATTATTTCCAGCCTGCTCAATATCGTGCTGGACCTGCTCTTTGTCATCGTGTTCCGCCTGGGGGTCGGAGGCGCCGCCGTGGCGACCGTCATTGCCCAGAGCGTCTCCGCCCTCCTCTGCGGCCTCTACCTTCTCCGCAGCTACCGGGACATCCTCCCCCGGCGGGAAGACTTCCCGCAGATGCGTCCCCTGCTGCCCGACCTGCTCTCCACCGGCTTCGCTATGGCTCTGATGCTCTGCGTGGTGGACCTGGGCTCGACCATCTTCCAGCGGGCAAACAATCTGCTGGGCGAGTCCTATATCACCGCCTACACCGCCTCCCGCCGCATTATCAGCATTATGATGCAGCCCCTGGGTACCATCGCCGCCGCAAACTCCACCTTCGTGGGGCAGAACTGGGGCGCAAAAAAGATGGACCGCATCCGGCAGACCATCCGGAAGGTGATCGGACTGGAGCTGCTGTGGGGCATGTTTGCCTGCTGTGCCGCGTGGCTCTTCGGCGGGGCCTTGGTGCGGTTCACCACAGGCAGCTCTGACGGGGAGGTTATCGGGAATGCGGTTCTCAGCCTGCGGCTCCATCTCTCCTTTTTCCCCGCCCTGGCGGTACTGCTCTGCCTGCGCACGTCCATGCAGGCCATGGGACGGAAAACCGCGCCGGTGATCTCCAGCTGCATTGAACTGACCATGAAAATTCTGTCCGCATGGCTGCTGATTCCGCAGCTGGGATTTCTGGGGACCTGCGTTACAGAGCCGGTCACATGGGCGCTGATGATGGTGTTTCTGGCCGCGGCGTACGGGCGGTCCGCTGCGCGTTGTTCCCCCCAGGATGCCAGGCTTCATCCGTCCATAAAAAGAATGTAAAGAAATTCTAGTCGATTTTACTTGCCATATTCCGAAAAAACGCATATAATGGTCTATACGCATAAACCTGTCGAACGAACAGAAGAGGAAGGGGCTGACCAATTGCGTTGTTTTTGGGATAAGATTTTCCTGCTGCGGAAGGAGACGGATGCCTCCTGGCCGGTATGGAAAAAACTGATTTACTATACCTGGAGGGCGGTTCTGCTGCTGGGCAGCGGGGTTGGCCTGGGGATTCTGGTACTGCTTCTGGCCATCGGGACTTTCCCGATGGAGGTCTTTTACGGCTATCTGGAGACATGGGACACCACGGTGTTAAATGTGGCTCCGGTTGTCGTTCTGGTCTTGGCGGCCTATACGATTTTCGGACGGGCGTGGGCGGGCTTTTTCCTGGGCGGACTGGCCGCTTTCGGACTGAGCCTGGGGAATTTTTTCAAGATTGAATTCCGGGACGACCCCCTTTTGTTTGAGGACCTGTTCAATCTCAGGGAGGCGGGGGCCATGGCGGACGGCCACTACGCGCTGTTTGTCAACACGCGCATGGAGATCGCCGCCGCCTGCCTGCTGGGCGGGGCGCTGCTGCTGGCCCTTCTCGCCAGAGGCCGCCTGCGGTGGAAACAGCGTCTGGTCCCGCTGGCGGCGGTGGTTCTGCTGTGCGCCTGTCTGTGGCCCTATTACAACGATGCGGACCGCTATGACGCCGTGGAAAACTTTGAATACCTGGAGCGGTGGAGCGACACGGAGAACTACATCGGCCACGGCTTTTTCTACCCCTTTGTGTACAGCATCCGGGACTATGTGGAGATGCCGCCCCCAGGCTACAGTAAGGCAAAGGCGGAGGCTCTGCTCAGCGCGTATGCGGACGAGGACATCCCGGAGGACCAAAAAATCAGCGTCATTGCCATCATGCGGGAAGCCTACGCCGATTTCTCCAAATACGGCATTGAGGGCCTGGATACCAGCGGCTACGAGCTGTACCACCAGATGGAGGCGGAGAGCTACACTGGCGAACTGGTGACAAACATCTTTGCCGGCGGCACCATTGACACGGAGCGGTGCGTCCTGACGGGGAACTACCGCCTCCACAATTTCCGCCGCAATGTCAATTCCTACGCCTGGTACCTGCGCAGCCAGGGCTATACGGCGGAGGGCAGCCATCCGTATCACCAGTGGTTCTACAACCGGACCCATATCAACAGCTATATGGGAATGGAGCGATACCGGTTTTTGGAGGGCGACTTTGAGACGATGACGGACGCCGTCTATCCGGAGGACGCCTATCTTCTGCCGGAGATTTACAATGACTTCCAGAAGAACCGGGGCGCGCCGTATTTCTCCTTTTCCGTCAACGTCCAGAGCCACGGCCCCTACGCCACCTGGGATATGGGGGTGGAGGAGCTGCTGGAGGGAGACTACAGCCAAGAGTGCCGGAAGGCCATCACCAACTATCTGGACGTGATCTGGAAGACGGACGAGGAGCTGGCCAAGCTGCTGGACCGCCTGCGGGATGATGAAAAGCCGGTGGTGGTGCTGACCTTCGGGGATCATCTGCCCTGGATGGGGGATAACAAGAGCTTCTATGAGGAGATGGGCGTGAACCTGGACCTGAGCACGGAAGAGGGCTTTTTCACCCACTACAGCACCCGCTACCTCATCTGGGCCAACAACGCGGCAAGGGAGATCATCGGCCACGACATGACGGGGGAGGGACCCCGCATATCGCCCTGCTATCTGATGAACGTGCTGTTCCGCCAGCTGGGCTGGAAGGGGTCCGCCTTTACCCAGGCGATGGACGAGATGATGGATATTTTCCCGGTCGTCAGCATCAAGGGCCGCTATGTGGTGGACGGTGTTCTCACCGAGGCCGTCCCGCCAGAGCGGGCGGAGAAATACATGGAATTCGTGTATTTGCAGCAGTATTGGCGAAATGAATTCCTCTACGGAGACGCTTAAAGATGCTTTAGATTTTTTCGGTACTGTTCCAGCGCAGCCTCGTGTTCGGGGCTGCGCTCTTTTTCTAGCCGCGCCGCCAGCTTTGCCCGGTCGCCGGGCAGAAGCCCCTGGACCAGTACCGCGTTGGACGCCCCCAGGGTGGCAAACTGCACCGGGATTTCCAGATGCTCAATGAGGGTCTGCACCTCCTCCAGCTTCTCCAGCTCGCCGGCCTCCCGCCAGTTTCCGGCCTGGATTTCCTGGAACAGCTCCGATTCCGGGTAGACGGTGAGCATAGAGGAGCCAATCAGCCGGGGATGGGTCCGGTTGAAAACCGCGGCGCTCTCCAGCGCAGCCTCCCTGCACCGCCCCGCGCCCGCCAGTCCGGCCAGGTACATAAAGCAGTAGGCGATGCCCGCCCTGTCCAACCGGGCCGTCTGCCGGATGATCTCTCCGCTCAGATAGCCCTTGTTCATGAACGCCAGCGCGGCGTCGCTGCCGCTCTCCACACCGATGGACAGGCCGTCAAAGCCCAGCTCCCGCAGTTCCGACAGCTCCCCGTCCGTCTTCAGCCCCACGTCCGTCACCCGCGCAAAGCACCCGATGCTTTTGCAGGCGGGCAGATAGCGGCGGATCAGCTCCGCAATCTCCTTCAGGCGGCGGAAATGCAGCACAAAGGGATTCGCTCCCACCAGGAAGACCCGCTTTACGCTGTCCGGCTCCGGCAGTCCCTGGAGCCGCGCGGAGAGCTTGGCGATGGGGTCCGCCGCGTACAGCTGCGCTTCCTGCAGGTCCGCCTCAATGTCCCGCAGGGGCGACAGGCGGAACCGGAAGGGCAGGTCGTGGTACAGGGTACAGAATTTGCACTTGTGATGGGTACACCCGGCTGTGACCTCCAGCAGCAGCGATTCCGCCTCGTAGGGCGGACGCCAGATGGTTCCTGTAAAATGCATAAAAAACAGCTCCTTTCCTTTGACGGGAACATCATACAATGATTTTCCCGCACCGGCAAGAGCTGTCTTTTTTTAGACATAGTATCCTTTTTTGTACCATTGGCGGCCCTTACGCCCCCAGCAGGATGCCCACCATGGTCCCGGCATAATTGCCGATGACATACCCCAGCACGCCCACCAGCATAGCGGGGCCCGCCAGCTTTGTCCAGCCCTGGGCTATCGCCATACCGGCGGCAGTGGTGGGTCCGCCGATGTTGGCGTTGGAGGCGATGATCGCGTCCTCCAGGTCAAAGCGCAGGAGCCTGGCCGCGCCGAAACAGAAGACCATATTCACTGCCACCATGATAAAGGCCAGCGCCAGCAGCAGGGGGGATTTGGTGAGGACGGTGTAAATATTCGCAGGCACGCCGATGACGAACAGGAACAGGTAGATCAAATAGGTCCCAATCTCCTGGGAACCGTGCATTCGTTCCGCCTGCTTATCCAGCAGCGTGGCTGCGGCGACGGAGATGGTGGTGATCCACACATACTGACTGCCGAAGAACTTGCCCACAAAATCAACAGCCGCCTCCTGGAAATTTCCCGCCATTCCCTCCAGGGCCAGAGGGCTGAAAATCCCCGCAATGACATTGGAGAGCAGGACCACCACCACGGCATAGGCAATGTTAAAGGCGATATCCTTGAGAGAGATATCTTTCCGCCTCCAGAAGGCCGCGGCCTGGGTCCGGGCATCCCGTCCGGCTGCGCCCTGCTCCACCGCCTGGATGTGGGGGTGGGGGAAGCGGCTGCGGAAAAAACGCATCCCCGCAAACGCCACAAGCGCGAAGAAATAGAGGGCCATGAGCAGGTTGTCCGCTACGATGGCGGCGGCGGTGATGTCCGTCCCCTGGAGGCCGTGCTGGAGGGCCATGGCGGAGAGGTTGACGCTGCCGCCGATATAGGTGCCGGTCATCATGGACGCCACTGCCGCCAGGTTCTGCACGCTGCCGCCGGCAGCGGCATACGTGTCCTGCAAAACGTAAAAGGCGAGAAACGCGCCGCAGAGGGTCCCGATCGCGCCAGTGAGGAAGATGGTGAGCATACGGCCCGCGTCCCGCCAGATTTTTTTCAGGTTGCACTCCAGCAGCAGCAGCGGGATGCCCATGGGGACCACGACCCCCCAGACAATGTCGTCATAGAGGACGGAGGAGGTGGGGATGATGCCGGTATTGCCCATGACCATTGCCAGAATCAGGGCGATGATGCAGCCGGAAATCCGGGAGGCCCATCTGTATTTCTGCTCCAGCCAGATGGCCAGCGCCACCGAGACGCACATGACGCCCAGCAGCCCCCAGGTGTCGTCCGCCTGGATGAGTGTGTGTCCGATCAGTTTTTCCAGCAATGTCATATGCGCTTCCTCCATTGGCTTTGATTTGTCGTTTTCTGGATATTTTCCTATTATAACCGTAAATCCCCGGCAAAGCAACAATTGTTTTTGCAAAACAGCGTCATGATTTGACTTTCTTTCCAGAATGCGCTATAATTCAGGAAAAAGAAAATGAGGAGCGTATGTACTGTGTTCAAAAAATTGGCGATCCTGCCCTGCTGTCTGGCCGCAGCCGCCCTGCTTGCAGTGGTTTCCGGTTCCGGGGCCGCGGACGGCAGGGGCTTGGAGACAGAGCCGGCGGCGGAGCAGATAGAACAGCCTGCCGCCCCTCCGGCGGAGGTCCGGGAGGAAGTCCAGGAGGCGGAGGAGCCGCCCCCAGCCTTGACGCTGGAGGCCATCCGGGTGGTGGACTTCCAGGACCTGCCCGCGTCGGAGTGTGCTGCCGACTGTATCCGCTACGCCGCTTACCAGGGCATTCTCTCCGGCGTGACGGAGGACCGCTTTGACCCGGACGGCCTGGTCAGTCTGGCCTCGGTCCTCACCGCCCTCCACCGGATAAGCGGACAGGCCGCGCCCCCCTATACCAACGTTTTCCCCGACGTACCGGCAGGCAAGTGGTACACGGACGCTGCCGTCTGGGCAGCGCGGGAGGGGATTGTCACCGGCGGAAGCGACGGGAACCTCCGTCCCCTGGAACTGGTTACACGGACCCAGCTGGCGGCATTGCTCTACCGCTTCGCCGCCAGTGGGGACAGCCGGGCCTATGACGAACAGCTCGCCGCCTATCAGGACGGCGGAAGCGTTGCGGATTACGCCCGCCTGCCCATGGCCTGGACGCTGGAAAACCGTCTCTTTGCCGGGATGGTTTCCGATACGATTCATCCCAAACTGCCGGTCTCCCGGTCACAGCTGGCGCAGACGCTGGTGGCCCTGGCAGCTTACGAGCAGGAGGAGCCGGTGGCAATGGCGCTGACCACCCAGATGAGCGCAAAAATTGCCATCAGCGCCAGCCGGGAAAACCACGACAGCATTCAGCTGCTGGTAGACAGGGCCGCTTCCAAATACGGCGCGGTGGGGGTGCAGGCGGCGGTGGTGGAGGACGGACGGCTCACAGACACCTATACCTACGGCTGCGCTGTAAAGGGAACGACGCCCATGACGTCGGAGCATAAAATCCGTTCCGCCTCCATTACCAAGGTGGCGGTAGGCATGGCCGCTATGCTGCTGCGGGAGCAGGGTTACATAGACCTGGACCAGGAGATCGGCTCTTACTGGGGCGTCAAGGTGCAGAATCCCCAATATCCCGGCAATCCCATTACCTTCCGCACCCTGCTGACCCATACCTCCTCCATCCGCGCCTTTGACAGCTCCTCCCTGCGCTATAATGCGGTGCGGGCGCAGCTGGCCAGCCCCTCCTGCTTCAGCTCCAAAATGCCTGGGGCCATCAGCTCCTGGAACTACAATAATTACGGCTTTGCCGTGCTGGGCATGACCCTGGAGCTGGCCGCCGGACAGTATCTGGACACGGTGATGCGCGACGGCCTGTGGGAGATTATGGAGATCGACGCGGCCTTTGAGGGCGGATGTGTGGAGCGCACGGACCTGATTGCCAACCTCTATCAGAACGGCAGTCTGACCCGTACCGCCAGTACGCAGACCGGTTATCTGCCCGGCAGTACGCCCGGAGCTACCGGGGCTTTCTTTGCCGGTGGACTGACCATCAGCGCAAAAGACCTGGCGAAGATGGCGGCTCTGCTGGCCAGCGACGGCTATTATGAGGGCCTGCGGCTGATGCAGCCGGGGTCGGTGGAGCTGATGGAGACCCGTAACGAGACCAAGCTCCCCGACGGTACCTATCAGGCCATACCCCTGCGGAGTCAGGACCAGCTGTATGGACGGGACAAGCTCTACTACCACACTGGCAGCGCCTACGGCGTGTTCAACCTCTTCTCCTACGACCCCGCCGCCAGGGACGGCGTGGTGGTGCTGACGGTAGGGGCCAGCGGCTCGAAGGACGACCGGAATATTTACGCCGTGTGCAGTGAAATCAGCCAGGAGATTTACGAAGTGATTAAAAAATAGGAGGACAATACTATGCGGCGCAATATCTGCGCAATACTGCTTGTTTTTGTTTTGCTGCTGTCCGGCTGTGCCACTACCATGGCGGGTGTTTCTGTAATCAGCTACCCGGAGGGCAGGAAGCTGGAACCGGTGTCGGAGCCGGAGGACCAGCCGGAACCGGCCCCCGTCCCTGAACCGGAGCCGCCCGCGCCGCCGGAACCGACGGTAGCAACCCTGGCTGTCTGCGGCGACGCCATGAGCCACATGCCCTTGACCAATGACGCCTGGAACGGGGAAAAGAACGCATACGACTATGTGCGCATTATGTCTGCCGTACAGCCTATTGTCAGCGGGGCGGACTACGCGGTGGTGAATCTGGAGACCACCCTGGCCGGAGGCCCACCCTATTCCGGCTATCCCTGCTTCAACTCCCCGGACGATCTGGCATATGGACTGAAAGAGATTGGCTTTGATTTGTGCCTGACCGCCAACAACCACAGTCTGGACAAGGGATTTTCCGGTCTGAGCCGGACGCTGGACGTGCTGGATGAAGTCGGACTTGCCCATGTGGGGACCAGCCGGACCCAGGAGGAATATGACTACAACATCGCGCTGGCCGATGTCGGCGGGATTTCTGTGGCGTTTCTGGGCTACACTTACGGCACCAACGGTATTCCCGTTCACAAGGACCATCCGTACTCCATTAATCTTTTTAACACCGACTATCTGACCAATCTGTCCGCCTTGGATACGGATAAGCTGTCCGCCGATTTAGCCGCCGCCGAGGCGTTGAATCCGGACCTGATTGCGGTCATGATTCACTGGGGCGTGGAGTATAAGACGACAGAAAACAGCTATCAGGACAAAATCGCGGACTTCCTCTTTGAACACGGCGCGGACATCGTGCTGGGCGGACACTCCCATGTTTTGCAGCCCATGGGCCTGCGGACCATCTCCGACGGGGATGGCAAAAGTCACCAGGGCTTTGTCTGCTACTCTCTGGGCAACTTCATTTCCTCCCAGAACTACGAGCTGACGGACACTACCGTGGCTCTGGAGCTGGAGCTGACCCGGAACAACGAGACTGGAAAGACAGAGGTGACTGGGTACTCCTATTCCCCTATGTTTATGCTGGACCGTGAGGAGGGCGCGTCGCCCCGGTTTGAACTGGTGGACGCCCACGCCGCACTGGAGGCTGGAACCGCCGGGGAGGGCTTACAGAAGCAGCTGACAAAGGCGATTGAGAACTGCCACGCTATTTTGGGTGCGGAGTACGACAGCAAGGCGTTTGGGGACTATCTGGCCCAGATGCCGGAGCTGAGCAAAGCAGGCACAGAAACACAGTAAGTCCCCAAAAAAGAGTGCGAGGGTAAGCAGTTTGACCCTCGCACTCCCTTTTGGCCTACTTTTTCATATACTGCCAGGAGCCGCTGTGGTTCTGCATCCAGCCCTGGGCAGTCTGCGGGTCAATGACGATTTCCACAAACCGCCGCAGGACGGTAGCGACCTCGGCACGGGTGGCGGTTCCTTTCGGATCAAAGCGGCTGCCGCCTTTCCCCGCCATAATGCCCGCCTGCTGCATGGCTTTGACTTCCTTTGCCGCCCAGCCGCTGATCTGCGCGTTATCCGCAAAGGTCACAGCATCATGGGCAGCCGGCAGGTCATAGCCCAGCTGTTTTGCGTAGCCTGCCATAATCACCGCCATCTGTTCCCTGATGATATTGGTGTCCGGGGAAAAGGCGGTGGAGGCAGCGCCGTTTACAATGCCTTTTTCTGCCGCCCAGTTCACATACGGGGCATAGTAGGCGTCCGCTTTCACATCGGTGAATTTCCCGGTTTTGTAGCTGTCCGGTTCGATGCCCGCCAGCCGCCCCAGGGCGGTGACAAACATCCCCCGCGTCATGCCCGTGTCAGGACTGAATTGGTTGTTTCCAGTACCGGTGAGCAGTCCCCGGCTGGCTGCGAAGATAATGTTATCCTCCGCCCAATGGTTCTGAATGTCCGTAAAGGCCGGGACAGGGTTCTTATAGCCGATGCCGTAGATGCTGAAATGCCCGGTTTCAAAGACGACCGCACCCAGGTCAGGGTCATAGCTGGATTTTGTCAGCCATTCCACCTGGCCCTTGCCATCTACATAGACCGCATAGAGGTTTTCGGTCTGTTCCTCCTTTGCCGGAGCATAAGGCAGACGGACGGCGATGGTGCGACCGCCCAAATCGGTAATCGGCGTTTCTTTCCCGCCGGAGAGATACACCAGCGACAGGTCATAGACCGGCCTTGTGCCGGTTGCAGCTCTGGCCGCCTGGGACAGTCCGGACGGAGGAGTTACCCGCAGAATAATATCCCCGTTTGCCAGCGCCGTATCCAGCCATTGCAGCAAACCGGCGTCCATCGTCTCCACAAGCACGCCCTGGATATCCATTTCCAGACGCTTCACGTTCTCCCGCACAAGGGTATTCAGCGTCTGGGCCTGGATGGCCACGTTGAAAGCGTCCTGACCTGCTCCCGGCGCGATGGGAATGACTACCGCTACGCCGTTGGCGGTGTTGCCGTTCTTTTTTGCGTCATTCTTTGCCGTGTTGATAGCGGACTGAACCGCGCCATTGGAAATGGTCACATTCCCGTTTTTATCCGGCGTGACGGGTTTGGTCTGGCTGACCGTGGGGATTCCCGGTCTGGCCGGGTCGGGACGCTCCACTACCGTGGCCCCGCCGCCGGCAGCCGGACCGCCCGAACTGCTCCCGCCGCCGGACGAACCGCCGCCGGACGAACCGCCGCCTGAACTGCCGCCAGAACCGCCGCCGCTGCTGCTGTTGCGTTCAAACACGGCGGTCAAGGTGCGGTCGCTTGTCACGGTAAAGGTATAGCGTATCTCGCCGCTTACCTTACCGCCGTTTTCCGTCCACCTTACAAAGTGATACCCACTGTCCGCAGTGGCGGTCACGGTCACGGACGCATTTTCCTCGTACGTCCCGCCGCCCGATACCATGCCGCCGGGTCCCGCTTCCACCGTCACAGTAAACTGCACAGGCTCCGGCGGGGTGGGGTCCTCGTCCTTCTCAAACACAGCGGTCAGCGTACGGTCGCCGGTCACGGTGAAGGTATAGCTTTCCTCCGTACTGACCGCACTGCCGTCCTCCGTCCACTCCACAAAGTGATACCCGCTCTCCGGCGTGGCGGTTACGGTCACGGACGCATTTTCCTCGTACGTTCCGCTGCCTGTTACCCTGCCGCCGGGTCCCGCCTCTGCCGTCACAGTATACTTGTCAGGCGCCGGCGGGGTAGGGTCCTCGTCCTTCTCAAATACAGCGGTCAGCGTGCGGCGGCCTGTCACGGTAAAGGTATAGCTTGCATTGGCGTCCACTTCCTTGCCGTTCTCCGTCCACCTTACAAAGTGATAGCCGCTGTCCGCAATGGCTTTCACGGTCACGGGCGTACCTCTCGTGTACGTCCCGCCGCCCGATACCCTGCCGCCGGGTCCCGCCTCCACCGTCACGGTATAGCGGGCAGGCGGGGGCGGGGTGTTCTGCTTCACGGTGACGGTGCAGCTGGCGGTCTTGCCGCCGTCCACAGTGGTGGCGGTGATGGTGGCTTTGCCCACGCTGACGGCGGTGACATTCCCGCTGGCGTCAACCGTGACAACGGCGGTATTGCTGGATGCCCAGGTCACGGCCTTATTGGTGGCATTGTCAGGGGCAACAGTGGCGGTCAGCCGCTCCGAGCCGCCCACGGTCAGGGTCATGCTGGTCTTGTTCAGCGAAACATCGGTTGGGATGATTTTGTTTTCGCTCCGCACGTTGATGGTAGCGGTCATATCCTCGAAGTTTTGGGTATGGATGATGACGGTGATGGTTCCGATTCCGATTTCTTCGTCGCTCTCCACCGCCTTAATGGGCAGGGTGAGGGTCTGGCCGTCAATCATTGCGCCGCTGTCGTAGTAGCTGCCCAGATTGACCGGACCAAGCTCGTAGGTGACGGCGGTGCTGCCCAGGCTTATGCCCTC
>Ga0137308_101255_pt1 | contig 27030 bp, 25 predicted proteins | sample Inofrocosms_June_FD_97181 | JGI IMG/M metagenome (GOLD analysis project Ga0137308, IMG submission 97181) | Mouse cecal microbial communities from Vienna, Austria - N-Acetylneuraminic and N-Acetylglucosamine D2O microcosms_June | ecosystem: Host-associated > Mammals > Digestive system > Large...
GACTTTATTTAATGATACTATTTATACAATCCGGCTCGTTCCGGCAAAACTTACGACTATCTCACAGAGGAGGCTCTTTTATGGTCAGGACATTCACACTTGAACCTAGCCAACCATTAATAGGCGAACAGCTGGAAGAAATTAAAGAAGCCGTCCTGTTAATCGGACTCCAGGCCAGCGGAAAGTCCACCTTCTACCACCAAATGCTGGCCGGAGATCATGTACATATCAATCTGGACACTCTCCATACGCGGAACAAAGAGAGGCTGCTTTTGGAACACTGCCTGCAAAATGGCTATTCCTTTGCAGTGGATAACACGAACCCTACCATGGCAGAACGGGAGAAGTACATTGTCCCGGCAAAGGAATATGGATATAAGATAACAGGATACTTTTTTCAATCCATCATAGCCGACTGCATGGAGAGGAACCGGGCCAGACAAGGGAAAGCCCGGGTTCCCGACAAGGCCATTCCATGTACCTCAAACCGCCTGGAGCTTCCCTCCTACCAGGAAGGGTTTGACCGGCTTTATTATGTAAAGCTGGAGCATGACAGATTTCTCATAGAAGAATGGAAGGAGACCTTATGAATTTTGAAGAACTGGATAAAAAAATGCGAAGATTTGAACTGTCCCTGGATCAGGTAATACTGCCGGAACTGTATCTGGCCGTCCGCCTGGACGGAAGGAACTTTACAAAGCTGACAAAAGAAATCTGCCGCTTTGAAGCCCCCTTTGACACCCGCTTCCGGGATGCTATGATTGACACGGCAAAGCATCTGATGCAGTGCGGTTTCCGCATCGTGTATGGATATACGGAAAGCGATGAGATATCCCTGCTGTTCCATCCCGATGATCATACCTTTGGCAGAAAGACCAGAAAAATCAACTCAATACTGGCCGGAGAAGCAAGCGCCTGTATGTCACTTAAGTTGGAAAAGCCTGCCTGTTTTGACAGCAGGGTGATTCCCCTCCCCAACCTGGAATGCGTCAAGGACTACTTTTCCTGGCGGCAGGAAGATGCTCACCGGAATTCGCTGAACGCCCACTGTTACTGGACGCTGCGCAAAAAAGGGATCAGTGCCAGGGAAGCCACGAGGCAGCTGGAAGGCCAGTCTGTTTCCTGGAAAAATGAACTGCTTTTTTCCGAAAATATCAATTATAACAATCTTCCATCCTGGCAGAAACGGGGAATCGGCCTATACTACTCCGCCTGTGAAAAAACCGGGTACAACCCTGTAAAAAACCAGGAAGAACAGGCGATTCGGAATAAGCTGACGACAGAGCTGGAATTAAAAACCGGCGCTGAGTACCAGGAGTGGATTATATCTCTCTTGCAGGAAACCTGATCTTTAAAAGTATAAAAGCTGCGCCAGGCTTATTGACGCAGCTTTTTTCAAACCTTCTACAGAACGTTTCTTCAGTTCATGACCGCAGCAGCAAGTTCACTGATGCTATTCTAATACATTCCCAGCAAGCAGCCAAACGCTTTTCATTACATCGCTCCAAGACAGTTCTCCCACAAAAAATGCATCCCTTTTATAATTCTCCCAATCCTTCTGCATTGCCTCACTTTTTTCCACAGCATCCAGCGTTCTGTCAAATTTCCACTGCTCCGGGGGTAATCATTCCCCTCCATAATATCACTTCCGAAGAGGTTCCGAACTTTATCCTTCAGCTGTTTTGATGTCCTAATCATAGCATGACCTCTGTATACTTTCAGACTTCTTTTTCCACATGAAGTTTTGATGCATAATTCATTAGATTCGGAAGATTTTTCCCATCAGAATACATATACTTTTTCATTGCTGTCTGAAACACCTGTATTAAACCCATCATCCAGCCACTTCCTATACCACATCGGGACATTCCGGGATACTTTTATAGCCTCACCATTTTTATATATGGCGAATCTCCTGAACTGTGCCGTATTGTCATATAACGCTGCCAGGTCACATAATCCCAGCACCTTTTTCAGATTCCTCAGGCTCTCCTCATACCTCCTGTCAACATCCCGGTCAGAAATCCCATGGCCTCCCATTTTTACCCGCTGGGCAATACGCAGTTTTGCAATCTGTGAGGAATCCACCCCAACATAATGCATTTCGATCATATATCCGGCCTCTTTTGCCCTCTGTATGGTTTTTATAATTGAATGGCCACACAGTGTTGTCTCCTGATTAAAAGCAACACCCTATAATAAGTAATCATTGAGACGGGCCACCGCTATTTTGCCCGCCTTCATCAAATCAGAAGTATTCCTCCAGTCCCCAAACTCCCGGAGAATCTCATCCGTGTTAATCCTGGGCATGCTGTTTTTATATCGGGTAGTCCGGTATAATGTAGATTTTCCGGCACCATTTACTCCAGCATATAAAATATACCGCTTCATTCAGAACTCCTTATGGGCAATGACTTCTCTCTGCTTCCTCTGCAGAATGAAATCACTTAACATTGAAAAGAACTCTCCCTCTTCCTCTGTCTCCGCATTCAGCACCAGTTCCATGGTTTCCTCTATATCCATATCCCTGCATGTATTGTATAATTTTTTTGCCGCCTCTATCCCGGACATAACTGCACCTCCTCATATCCAACAGCCATTCATCATACCACTTCTTAACCTATTATACACAAAATAGGACCAAATGAAAAGTACCGGCTAACATATTACTGCACCCACCATCCTTTCGCATCCATGGTCTTAAAAGAAATATTCACCCCACAGACCGCCTGCTTTTCCCCATCTTTTGTGGTGGCTGTCACATAGGAAGAACGGGTTCCCGATGCATTACACTCCCCATACGGATTCTCCTTTTGTTTCTCTTTCTCCGCCTGGATTAAATCGGTGATCCATTTGGCATTCTCCCTGACACTGACCACACTCTCTTTATCCACACGCAGTATATCCGAATCTCCCGCACTCCAGGAAACCTCCTTGTTATCGGCATATTCAGGCGTGACCTTCTCATATAGGCGTTTGGACGGTGTAACCGTATAGGTCTCTTTCGGATTCCTCCGTTCTCCTTCCAGGGTTCTGGTAATCTCAAAAGCCAGCTCCGACTGGTCCAGTTCAATCTTAGATACCGGGACTACCGTATCATCCGTAATCTTAATGTCCACAGTTACAAATGCACTTGCCCTTTTCTGTCCTGCCTCCGTTGTCACAGTGACCGCGGCATAATCCTTTGCCATCGTGGTAATCTTCTTAGACGGATACAGCTCCTGATTGGCAGCCCCTGCCTTGATCAGCTCCTGAATCCATTTGGCAGACTGGTTCACCGGGCTGGTATATACAAGCACCTTCGTTCCCGCTGCCAGCGCCCCCGCATTGGCCCAGCCAATCTCCTTGGCGAAATTGTTCCGTGCTTCCAGGACGGAAAGTTTTCCATGGTCAATGGTGGGAATGGACACCAAATACCCTCTCACCGGGTCCCCGGTCTTGCTTGGCGCATAGTGGTGGACATTTGCCTTCCCGATTTCCAGGACGCCCTCTTCCAGCTCCTCATAAAAAAAGAGCCTCAGATTTCTTTGAAGCCCTTCCATTTTTCTACCGTTAAATTCAAACTGACTATATTACATAGCCCCCATCTGCTTTGCGAACTTTGGACTGGAACGCTGGGTTTATGCGGGGTTGGGGATATTCCATTTTCTGTTTACCAGATTTTGTGTTGGTAGAGTTTTTCTGTCTTTTAATTTCCTAATCAAAGCAGGTAATTTTCAAAATTGGTAAAACATATTTTAAATTGGTAAACTATGCACTAACTTAAAACATCTTTTTCTCAAAACTTTCTTTTCAACATTCCAATATATTTAACTTTCTCTGCTTTTGGTATTTGAATACTCCGATACCGCAGAATTACCTGTCTGATATGGATGATCTGTTCCTAACTTACAGCCATTATTCCCGATGCATCTACATATTGACCAAACACATCTATAAATTGATTGAATAAATCTTCTATCTGTTCGTAAGATGCTTCTTTTGCCACATCAAAAATAACATCTCGCATCTGTTCACCTGTTTCTTCCAGTATTCTTTTAATATCAGTGATTTCAGAAATATCAATTACTTTGTTTAAATAAATACACTCTATTATATTATTTAGCGAATTTATCGTTTCGTGTACAATATTAATTACCTTATTCTGATATTGACAATATACTTGCTTTACAATAAACTTTCCTGACTTACCAAATAATTCTTGTTCTATTTCTGTTGTATACATAAACATCTTTTTTAATGAGGTTAGTAAAGCTATACCCTGCACTGCTGCTTGGAATGGATTTATAATTTGCATCTCCATTTCTTCTTCATTTGGCAATAATGTACAACAAAACTTTTTATATTCCTGGTATATAAGGATATTTTTCACTGGAATACTAATTCGATGAAAAACACATTTCTCATCGTACATAATTTTCACGTTCAACTTGCTAAAATTCTTTTGCAATAAATATCCCGGAAAAGATACATTATCCACATTTTTAGCTAATCTTTTTATTGAATGATAAAACTGCGAAAGAAATTCCTCATCCACTCTTTATTAAACGTTTTACCGCCGAACGCGCACTTTCAATGTTATCATAATATTGACTTACATGTTCCATTGTGAATACTGGATATTTTAGTAATTCAAAATATAATTTCATACCACTTCACCGTTTATTTTTCATTCAAAATAGTTTGTTTTTAAACTGTTTAGCTACATTTTTAATTTATACTATAATAATTTTTTCTTTCTGTCAAGTTTAAAATTTTATCAAAACAGTTTGTTTTTAAACTATTTTTCGCAGACATATGCATATTCTGCAATCCAAATCTCAAACTACATAAAAGAAAAAGAGCCTCAGATTTCTCTGAAGCCCTCCAACTTTTCCTATTAAATTTAATTTGGCTATATTACATAGCCCCCATCTGCTTCGCCACTTCCTCAGCAAAATTCTCTTCCTTTTTCTCCAGTCCCTCACCGGTCTCGAAACGTACAAACTTCTTGACTGCGATCTTAGCACCGTTTTCCTTGGCTACCTGGGCTACATACTGGGACACACTCTGCTTGCCGTCCTCAGCCTTCACATAGACCTGATCCATGAGGCAGATCTCTTTCAGCTCCTTGTTGATACGGCCCTGGATCATGCCGGCAATCACCTTCTCGGGCTTGGAAGCCTCCTTGGGATCATTCTTGATCTGGGCCATGAGGATGGCCTTTTCATGCTCAATGAAGTCCTCGCTGATCTGGCTGCGGTCGGTATACATGGGCTTTAAGGCGGCAGCCTGCATAGCGATGTTGCGGGCCATCTCCTTCACAGCATCATTGATCACATCGGTCTCCACGTCTACCAGCACACCGATCTTTCCGCCGGCATGGATATAGGAAGCGATAAAGCCATTGGCCTCCTCCAGCTGTTCAAAACGACGGATATTCATGTTCTCACCGATGATGGAGATCTGGGTGGACAGAGCCTCCTTGACAGTCAGGGACGGATCCTTCTCCCACTTCTCAGCCAGGAAAGCTTCCATATCCTTGGCATCAGTCTTTAAAGCCTGGGCAGCTACATCTGCTGCATAGGTCTGGAACTTCTCATTCTTTGCAACAAAGTCAGTCTCTGCATTCACCTCTACGGCAACTGCCTTCTTGGCATCCTCGGTCAGGGCAGTCACTACGATCCCCTCTGCCGCGATACGTCCGGCCTTCTTCTCAGCACCGGCCAGTCCCTTCTCTCTCAGGAACTCAACAGCCTTATCCATATCGCCATCAGTAGCCGCAAGGGCCTTCTTACAGTCCATCATACCGGCGCCGGTCATCTCTCTTAACTCTTTTACCATTGCTGCTGTTACTGCCATTTGATTGTCCTCCATATATAAATTTTGTGAGCGGAACAGTCCTTGTCCGTCCCGCATAAAACCGGAAAAAGTGCTTCAACCTGCTGTCAGGCCGAAGCACCCCTTTCTGTCAGGATTTAAGCCTCCACAGTCTCCTCTGCCGCCTCAAAAGTCTCAGAGAAATCTGCATCTGCTTCACCCTGGTTTGCTTCGATTACTGCATCTGCCATCTTGGACACGATCAGCTTCACGGCGCGGATTGCATCATCGTTACCCGGAATCACATAATCCAGCTCCTCCGGATCACAGTTTGTATCTGCGATACCGATCAGCGGAATACCCAGGGTATGGGCTTCCTGTACACAGATTCTTTCCTTCTTGGGATCTACAATAAAGATCGCATCCGGCAGTCTCTTCATCTCTTTGATACCGCCCAGGTTCTTCTCCAGTTTCTCCCATTCCTTTTTCAGCGCGATAACTTCCTTCTTGGGCAGTACGTCAAAAGTACCGTCCTCGGACATGGTCTCAATTGCTTTCAGTCTCTCAATACGGCTGCGGATCGTCTTGAAGTTGGTCAGCATGCCGCCCAGCCATCTCTCATTTACATAGAACATACCACAGCGCTCTGCCTCAGTGCGGATCGCATCCTGGGCCTGCTTCTTGGTCCCTACGAACAGGATCGTACCGCCATTGGCCGCGATATCAGATACTGCATTGTAAGCCTCATCCACCTTGCCTACAGACTTCTGCAGGTCGATGATGTAGATGCCGTTCCTCTCAGTGTAGATGTACGGAGCCATCTTAGGGTTCCATCTTCTTGTCTGGTGTCCGAAATGAACACCGGCTTCCAGAAGCTGCTTCATTGAAATAACGCTCATGTTATTTTCCTCCATTTGGTTTTTCTTCCGTCTGCATCTTGTACTTCCTCCAGGACCTGGCCTCTGCCAGACACCGCTTTTGGAATCCGCAGACGTGTTTTTTCAGCTTTTTTAGCATACCATATCTTCAATTATTTGACAAGAGGTTTTTTGCATTGATTCTTACCGCAAAAACAGCCCGGACCGCCTGCCATCCGGCTTTGTCCGGGCTGTGTATTACCAGACTCCGTCCAGCCACTAATCAGACTTTCAGCACCGCCAATTTTGCCATCTGCCGCGTTGCCGTCAGTCAACGATGCCACCGCATCGCCTCCTTCCTCCGCCTTGCAGGCTGTCAATATATTCGGCACTGACAATCTGATTACTGGCCGGATAAAGCACCGGCTTCATTTAGAAGTCTTAATACTCTTCAACTCCTCAAACACCACATCATTCAGAACCTTGATATAGGTTCCCTTCATTCCGGACGAGCGGGACTCGATTACACCGGCGCTTTCGAACTTGCGCAGGGCATTAACGATGACGGATCTTGTGATCCCTACCCGGTCCGCGATCTTGCTGGCTACCAGGATTCCCTCGTTGCCATCCAGTTCCTCAAAAATATGGGTGATGGCCTCCAGCTCGGAGAAAGATAATGTTCCAATGGCTGATTTGACAATCTGTACCTTCCTGGTCTCCTCTGCATTCTCCTCATTGACAGAACGCATCATCTCAAGGCCAACCACTGTGGTCCCGTATTCACTGAGGATAATGTCATCAATATCGTACTGCTCGTCACACTTGTAGATAAACAAAGTCCCCAGTCTCTCTCCCGCAATATCGATAGGCGTAATAATCGCCTGGTATTTACGGACGTTTTCCTCTGCAAAACCCAGAGTAGCCAGATTGACATTCTCCTTGGTGGACAGAATGCTGAGCAGACGCTCATTCAGCATGTGATCCACGAATCCGCCTACCTGGTCTTCAATCAGCTCCTCAATCTCATCTACTCCCGGACAGAGCCCCACACCAAGAACCTTTCCCTTCCTGCTAATCACCAGAATATTGGACAACAAAATTTCGCTCAGCACCTTACAGATATCATTAAACACAACCTTGTGCGAGTTGTTATTATGCAATAATTTATTGATTTTTCTGGTTTTGTCCAACAGCTGAACGCTCATTCCGAAAAACCCCCTTAATTATTTTGATAATCACGAACTAAGTTTCATATACTGATATACTGGTTAGATTTTAGCATGATTAACCGATAATAACAAGAGTTTTTCGAAATTTTTTGATTTTTTGACGGATTTATGCAAAAAAAGGGACTGTTCCTCTGCTACAGTCCCTTTCTATAGGTATTTTTCGTTTTATTCACTCACATGACTGCCCCCAGGATCAGGGCAATCATTTTGTCTTCAGGCTCATGCTGTACCCGCAGCCTTCTCCTGCACATAGAAGCTTGCTGCCCTTTTCCACCATATAACTGCCGCATACAGGACACTTCTGGAGAGATGGCTTCTGCCAGGACATGAAATCACATTCCGGATTATCCTCGCAGCCAAAATACCGTCTGCCCTTCTTGGTCTTTTTGATAACGATCTCCTTGCCGCATTTAGGGCAGGGGACACCGATCTTCTCCAGATAAGGCTTTGTATTCTTGCATTCCGGGAAGCCCGGACAAGCCAGAAACTTGCCGTGGGGGCCGTATTTGATCACCATATTCCTGCCACACACATCGCAGGGAATGTCCGTTTCTTCATCGCTGATCTTCACCGACTCCAGTGTCTTCTCCGCCACCTTCACTGCCTCATCCAGATCCGGATAGAAGTTCTCCACAACGGTCTTCCATTTCACGGTCCCATCCCCTACCTTGTCCAGGAGCAGCTCCATATTGGCCGTAAAGCGGGTATCCACAATACTGGGGAAGCATTCCTTCATGATGGCATTGACCACCTCGCCAAGCTCTGTCACATAAAGCTTCTTCTCCTCCTTGGTCACATAGCGTCTGGCAAGAATCGTGGTGATGGTGGGAGCATAAGTACTGGGCCGCCCGATCCCCTGCTCCTCCAGGGCCTTTACCAGAGAGGCCTCTGTATAGTGGGCCGGCGGCTGGGTGAAATGCTGATCCGGCTGGAGTCCGCACAGGGTCAGGACATCTCCTTTGTCCAGATCCGCAAAAAGAGTGTTGGTCTCCTCCTTTTCGTCCTCCTGGACATATACGGACATAAATCCGTCAAAAACCAGCTTGGATGCTGACAGCGTGAAGATCTGCCTTCCCGCCTTCACCCGGACCGATGTAGTATCATAAACAGCCGGCTGCATACGGCTGGCCGCAAACCGTTTCCAAATCAGCTGGTACAGACGAAACTGGTCTCTTTGAAGGGATTCCTTCACCAGAACCGGCGTCAGGGAGATATCCGTGGGGCGGATCGCCTCGTGGGCATCCTGTATTTTGCCGCCATTTTTCTGAACTGCCTGACTCTGCAATACATACTTTTCACCGCAAGTGGATCCGATATAACGTCTGGCCTCCGCATCTGCCTCCTCCGCGATCCTGGTAGAGTCTGTACGCAGATAGGTGATAAGACCGATGGTCCCATGTCCTTTTACGTCCACCCCTTCATACAGCTGCTGGGCAATCCGCATGGTCTTCTGGGTCGAGAAATTCAAGACCTTGGAGGCCTCCTGCTGCAAAGTACTGGTGGTAAATGGAATCGGCGGCTTCTTGACCCGCGACCCATGACTGACCTCCTCCACCAGGAATTCCTCTTTGTCCAGGTCTGCCATGATATTGTTCATCTCTTCCTGGTTGTGGATGGTGACCTTCTCCCCGTCTGTGCCATAGAACTTTGCTTTCAGGGTCTTACGTCCGCCCTTCTGCTTCAGCTCTGCTTCCAGGCTCCAGTATTCCTCCGGGATAAAGGCTGCGATCTCCGCCTCCCTGTCACAAATCATCCGCAATGCCACAGACTGCACACGTCCGGCACTTAACCCCCGTTTCACCTTCTCCCACAGAAGGGGACTGATCTTGTATCCTACCATACGGTCCAGAATCCGGCGGGTCTGCTGCGCATTCACCAGGTCCATATCGATTTCCCTGGGAGATTTCAGGGAGGTCTTCACCGCATTTTTCGTGATCTCATTGAAGCTTATACGGTACACCTTCTTGTCATTTGTCTCATCAAGCTTTAATGCCTTCATCAGATGCCAGGAAATAGCCTCCCCTTCCCGGTCAGGGTCCGTTGCCAGATAGATCTTCTCTGCCTTCTTGGCTTCCTTGCGGAGCTTTGCCAGGATGTCGCCCTTTCCGCGGATCGTGATATACTTGGGCTCGTAATCATGCTCCACATCGATTCCCAGAGAACTCTTTGGCAGATCACGGACATGTCCGTTGGATGCGTCCACCTCATACGTAGAGCCCAGAAACTTCTTGATAGTCTTAACCTTTGCCGGCGACTCTACTATAACCAGATTCTTAGCCATAACTACTCCTAAACATTCACATTCTTTTTCCATAATATTGACCGGCTGTGCGGTATACATAACCGCCCAGCTCCAGTTCAAGCAAGACTGTCATGCACTCGCTGACACCCAGTCCGCTTTCTTTCACAATTTCATCCATATGCTTTGGGATGAAATCCAGGCAACTATACACCATTTTTTCTTTCTTTGCAAGCCTCTTTATATTTTTTTCAGAAAGAATCAGTTTCTTTTGGTATTTTACTCCAAGATATTCCAGGATATCATTTGGTGAAATTGCCATATGGGCGCCCTGCTGGATCAGCAGATTGCAGCCGCGGCTCAGATGATCCGTGACCCTTCCCGGCAGTGCAAAGATTTCCCTTCCCTGCTCCAGCCCCAGCTCGGCCGTGATCAGGGAGCCGCTTCGTTCTCTGGCCTCTACTACCAGAACCACATCCGCCATGCCGCTTATAATCCGGTTGCGCATAGGGAAATGGTTCGCTTTGGGCTGTACATCCGGCGGAAACTCGGAAATCACCGCCCCCTGCTCCATCATGCTCTCATACAGCTGGTAATTGGCCGAAGGATAGCAGACATTGACCCCACATCCCAGCACTCCGTAGGTCTTTCCGCCGCCGCGAAGCGCTCCCCTGTGGGCGGCCCCGTCGATCCCTAAAGCCAGCCCGCTGACGATCCCCACGCCTTCAGACGCCAGAACCCTGGCATATTCCTCCGCCAGCTGCTCTCCGTATGCGGAGCAGCCCCTGGCACCCACAATCGCCACCATAGGAGCATCCTCAGGCAGGGTCCCTTTGACAAAAAGAGCTGCCGGATGGTCGTAAATACCAAGAAGGCGGCTGGGATATGCCTCATCCAGCATAGAGACAAACAATATCCCTCTGGCAGACAGCCTTTTATATTCCTCCAGACAAGACTGGTATCTGGATTTCCATTCCAGAAAGAGACGAAGCTGACGTTCTTTTAAGAGTCTGCTTTCTTTAAGCTCTCTTTCTTCTATATTAAATATTCCTGAAAAGCTTTGAAAATACTCATAAATTTTCCGTATGGCAACGGCTCCCAGAAACCCCGCCCGCATCAGGCAGTAAAGATACTGTTTCTCATCCATATTTTCTCATCTCCTCCCCCAGTATTTCCCATTTAGCTCCCGGTAGCCCAGAGCCTCTGACAGATGGCTGCACCGGATCCTCTCTGCCCCATCAAGATCCGCAATGGTTCTTGCCACCTTCAGGATCTTGTTGCAGCCTCTGGCGCTCATCTGCATCTTCTGGTAGGTTTGCTTTAAAAACCGTTCCTCCTCTTCCTCCAGTCGGCAGTATATACGGATATCCCGGATGCTCATCTCACTGTTAGAGAATATCCCGGTATCGGCAAACCTCTCCCTCTGGATCCTGCGGGCCTCTTCCACCCGTTTCCGTATGACTGCTGAAGGTTCGTTGTCTGCACATTCCCGCATCTCCCCATAGGTCACCGGCGCCGCCTCCACACAGATATCCAGCCTGTCCAGCAATGGACCGGATATACGGTTCAGATACTTCTGCACCTGAACCTGGGTACATGAACAACGGTTCCTGTCTGGAAAGTATCCACAGGGACAGCAATTTAGTGCCACCACAATCATGAAGTGGGCCGGAAATTCATAGGATCCCTGAGCCCTGGAAATAACAATACGGTGCTCCTCTAAAGGCTGCCTTAAAAGCTCCAGCGTGCTTTTTGGAAACTCCGGCAGCTCGTCCAGAAACAGTACACCTCTGGTAGCCATGGAGATCTCCCCCGGCGTTGGTATCCTCCCTCCTCCGACCAGAGCCACAGAACTGATGGAATGATGGGGTGCCCGAAAGGGCCGGCTGCGGACCAGGGCCCTGCCAGGAGGCAGCATGCCGCAGATACTGTGTACCTTGGTGACCTCCAGCTGTTCCTGGAAGGTCATGGATGGCATGATGGTGGGTACCCGCTGGGCGACCATGCTTTTGCCGCTTCCCGGAGGGCCCATGTAGAGAATATTGTGCTGGCCCGCCACAGCTATCTCTGTGGCCCGACGCATCAGCAGCTGACCGTTGATCTCCTTAAAATCCACCGAATAGACCGGTATCTCCTCTGTCTCCTGACTCTTTGTCCCTGTCTCCACCTGTACGGATCCCGGCGCCGCCAGACATCCTACCACCTGCTGCAGATTATGGGCTGCACAGATCTCCATATTCTGGACCACCAGCCCCTCCTCCAAGTTCCCGGCCGGAAGGAAACAGCGCCGGATTCCCAATTCCTCCAGGGCCAGAACCATAGACAGGATTCCCCTGACTGGCTTCACCGTTCCATCCAGACCCAGCTCCCCGATCAGGGCAATCCCTGTCAGGGACTGACGCCTCACAACACCATAAGAAGCCAGAACCGCTATGGCAATAGGCAGATCAAAGCCGGTACCCTCCTTCCGGATATCTGCCGGTGAAAGATTCAATGTCACCTTCATGGCAGGCAGCGCAAAACCGGCATTGCGCAAAGCAGTCCTGACCCGGTCCTCTGCCTCCTTCACCTCACCGGCCAGATATCCTACCATATGGAATCCCGGCAGTCCCCGGCTTACATCTGCCTCCACCTGAACCAGATACCCTTCAATCCCACGCAGACCTCCACTATTCACTTTACTAAACACACACGATCTCCTTTCGTTTTCTGCTTTCTTCTCACAGTTGGAATATGGTACGGACGTACCCTGAATGCTCCAGATTGTCTTGGAAGAAAAGAATTGTATATTTATTATACGGGATGTTCTGGAAAGTAGCAAGCGGAATTTTCGGAAGTTGGCGGCATTTCAGTAAGAATTGGTAACAGTTCAGACAAGTCTGCGCACTTGCTGCGCTGACCGTACGAAAACGTAGTGGCCGGAGAGCATACGGCCATCGCAAAGCGATTCTAAAGGCCGTATGCCGTAACAGTTCAAGGGGTATCTGAACTGTTACACAGTTCACTGGCTGTCCGGGGAGAATTCTACCATCATCGGCCGGAACCGAAGGGGCAGCATATTCCGCTGGCACCGGTAGTTGGTCCGTGCCTCTATGGCGACAGACTTATGGAAGGTCTTCCAGAGTCTGGTAAACTGCCTCTCGTCTGTGGCCTGCTCCAGGCGCGCCTGCCATTCCTGGGAATCCGCAAAGACCACTACCCAGCCGCGGCCTGCCTGACAGACCACCGCCTTCTTCCTGCGGCAATCGTAGAGGATCCAGTTCTCCTCCGGCATCCTGTCTGAAAAGTGGGGAGCCACCAGGGTCACCACATCATTCTTCGGTTCGATCTTTCCTATAAGAATACCTCCTTCCATCTCTGCAAAATGGACAAATTCTACATAGTGGTGCCGTTCCCGGGACACATATCTGGCCAGACGGAAAAGCTCATACACTGCCGGAATCTGAAGCATATCCAGAATGCCGGGACCTACAGCAAAGGCATGGATCAAAAACCGGTAGACTATATCTGCCCGCCCTCTCTCCCAGGACAGCAACGCCTCATAGACCGTCTCATAGACGGTCTCGCCCAGCTTTTTCCGTATACTGTCTGCTACCTTTCCTGCTTTCTGTGGATCCCCCACGACCTCCCGGTACTCACAAAACAGCTCCCTGTCCCCGCCTGTCAGCTCCAGACGCACATTCTTATGACCAAGCCTGCTCATCCAGGCGTCGTAAATCCCGCAGAAAATATCATCTACAGATTCTTTGCACACAAATATCGTCATATTATTGCTCCCCCATTACTAATCAGATCCTGGAAACAGTTCACGGGACGTGGAAAACTGGACAAAAACAAATGTTAAGCCCGCTTTTAAGACTGCTTTTGTCCAGTTTTCCACATTGGACGGAGACCCGATGCTTCTTGTCTGGCACAGCCGGACAAGAAAATGCACCCCGTGAACATCAACAAATTCTGTTCCACAGCCGTTCTGGCAGACCTGTCTGCCGGAACCCAAAGTCTATAGACTCCCCGTCACCACCGACATACTGTCCTCCCCACTGACCGCCGCCGTCATATGATAATCATCAAACAGACTTAACTGCCTATAGGAATCATGATTCTCAATATCCCATGCTTTCTTATGTTCCACACCCACCAGCTGGCTGGTGATAAAATTCTCGTTCATGGGCATAGAATACATCATCCGCCCTGAGCAGGTGATGAAGTACATGGCACGTTTTAAGACAACCCCCAGCTTTTTGAGAGCCGGAAAATCCAGGGCAGAGCTCCTTCTGGCAGCCAGGATCCTGCGGGCAGACTTCACCCCAATCCCCGGCACACGCAAAAGTGTCCCATAATCCGCCTGGTTCACCTCCACCGGGAACAGCTCCATATGGCGCAAGGCCCAGTCGCACTTGGGATCCAGAAGCACATTAAAATTGGGCCTCTTTTCAGATAAAAGTTCCTTAGCCTCAAATCCGTAAAACCGCAGAAGCCAGTCCGCCTGATACAGACGATGCTCCCGCAGAAGGGGCGGGCCCCCAGGCAGCACCGGCAGCAGACTATCCTCATTGACACGGACAAAGGCAGAATAGAAAACCCGCTTCAGATCAAACTTCTGGTATAGGGCTTCTGCCACCTGGATCATCTGGTAATCACTCTCCGGAGTGGCCCCTACAATCATCTGGGTGCTCTGGCCCGCAGGTACAAAGGTCCTGCCGACAGCCTGGTCCTGATTCCAGAGACTGCGCCCCGGATGGTCAACAGAATCCGCCATGCCAATCTCCCTGGCCGGTCTCTGACGACGGCCATCCTCCAGCCACCTGAGATTCTGGGCCGCAATCCCCCTTTGCACCTGGCGCATGGGCTTCAGGATCTTCTCCCTGGTCTTCCCCGGAGCCAGGACTCTAAGCCCGTCTGCTGTAGGAAGCTCCAGATTCACACTCATACGGTCTGCAAGATACCCCACCTGCTCCACCAGCTCCGGATCAGCTCCCGGAATCGCTTTCACATGAATGTATCCATTAAAATGATGGCGTCTGCGCAGCTGAAAAAGGGTCTGATAGATGAGATTCATGGTATAATCCGGTGAATGGAGAATCCCCGAGCTTAAAAACAATCCCTCAATATAGTTCCTTCTATAGAACTCCACCGTCAAAGTACATACCTCGTCCGGCGTAAAAGCGGTACGCACCATATCGTTGGACCGACGGTTGATACAATACTTACAGTCAAAGATACACTGGTTGGTATACAGAATCTTCAACAGCGAGATACACCGTCCATCTGCCGCAAAGCTATGACAGATCCCCGCCGCCAGTGTATTCCCCAGTCCCCCCTTCTTCCCCTTGCGCGCCACTCCGCTGCTGGAGCAGGACACATCATACTTGGCTGCATCCGACAAGATCCGCAGCTTATCCTGAATTCCCATATCTGCCTGAATCAGCATGAGCCCACTCCTTTCTTTTCCAATCCCCCTCAGAATCAGGAACATATGTTCTTTTTATATTTTAACACATCCACCAGGAATTTGCAACACCTTTTTCGAACATTTGTTCTGTTGTTTAAAAATGCGTTACTGTTCACGGGGCGCATCTTCTTGTCCGGCTACGCCAGACAAGAAGCATCGGGCGTCCACCCGATGTGGAAAACTGGACAAAAACAGGCTTACAAGCGAGCTTGATGTCTGTTTTTGTCCAGTTTTTCCCGCCCCGTGAACTGTAACAAAAATGCATGCCGCAGTTCAGACAGGTCCGTGCACTCGCTGCGCTGATTTGCAGGAGACTTAGAAACTCTTAGAGTGTGTCTGGTTCCGAACCCCGGCAAGCCGGGGGAAACTTTTTCCAGAACATCCCCCTTGGAACAACTATCTCATGAGCAATAACTTAAAACGCAAAACCAGGCCTGCACATCCCTGCATAGGCCTGGTCTCTCAAAGCTGCCGCCCTTATCCCTCCCGGACGGCCACATTTCTCTTATACTTCTTCAATCCTCAAAGGAAAACTCCTTCACTTCCCGCACAACATCCATAATCGATCCATCCCTGGCCTCGATGATTCCTACAACCTTTTCCCCGAACTGTACCGGCTGCGGCTCTCCCACAATGGCATAGGCCTGGTCCCGCAGCTCTTCAATGGTGCAGACAGGAAGCTTCGTATCTTTCAGGGCGTCAATCAGATCCTGTCTTCTGGGATTGATGGCAATACCGTAATCAGTCACAATCACATCCACACTCTCGCCTGGGGTAGTCACAGTGGTCACATTGGTGCATACCGCCGGGATACGTCCCTGCAGCAAAGGCGCGATGACGATGGTACACTTGGCACCTGCCGCCGTATCCGGATGGCCGCCCTGGGCGCCGGTGATCACGCCGTCAGACCCCACTACCACATTACAGTTAAAGTTCACATCCACCTCCAGGGCTGCCAAAATCACGTAATCCAGCTTATTCACATAGGCGCCTTTGTTAAAGGGATTGGCATACTCGGATGCGGAGATCTCAATATGACGGTCCGGATGCTTCTGGATGGACTCGATGGCCCCCAGATCAAAGTCCTGGGTATCTACCAGTACATCCACCAGATCCTTCTCCAGCAGGCTGCACATGGGAGTGGTCAGGCCGCCTACGCCAAACCCCATACGTATTCCCCGCTCTTCCATGATCTTTGTCAGAGAAATGGTGGAAGCTATGGAAGCGCCGCCCACACCAGTCTGATAAGAAAAGCCATCCTTAAAGTAGGGAGTATTGATAACCACCTGGGTACAGTACTCCGCCATCCGGAGCTTTCTCATATCCGTGGTAGGCTTCGCCGCTCCTGTGGCTATCCTGGCCGGATTTCCAATCTCATCCACCACTAACACATAATCCACCTTGGTCATGGATATGCTTGCCGGAACATTGGGAAACGGCACCAGGGTATCGGTAATGGCTACCACCCGGTCCGCGTACTCTGCGTCAGCGATTGCATAGGAAAGAACGCCACAGTTGGACTTGCCCCCATTAGCCCTTAAGTTGCCGTACTCATCCGCCGTGGGAGCTCCGATAAATGCAATATCAATATGTACCTCGCCGGACTCCACAGCCCGCACCCGTCCGCCGTGGGAACACATTACAGCCAGATTCTTCAGCTTGCCGGAGGAGATGGCCTCCCCGATCTTTCCCCGCACTCCTGAAGAACGCAGGCTTGTCACCGTACCGTCCTCAATCATGGGAACAAGCGGGTCGTGGGCCTTGCCCAGGGAGGTGGCACAGATGGTCAGATCTTTGATCCCCATCTTATGAATCTCTTCCATAACCATATTGACCACATAATCCCCTTCACGGAAATGATGATGGAAGGAAATGGTCATCCCATCCCGGATCCCGCACTTTTCCAGTACCTCACGGATATTTGCCGCCAGCTTGCTCCTCCCCGGATCCACCACCGCATGGACCTTGGCCGCACCACGGGTAAACTCATGGTCATCCATTGCTTTTGCGCCCTTATAGGGCTCCTTGCCCGTCATTTTAAGAATCTCTTCCGGAATTTCTCTACCAACCGCATTTATCATATTACAGATCCCCCTCATATACGCCTGATGCTTTTGCCAGATTGATGGTTCTCTTTGCCCCGTCATAGAATGCAATATCGATCATCTTACCGTCCACAGTGAATACACCGATGCCAAGGGCCTTCTTCTCCTCAATCTCCTTGACCACCTTTTCCGCAAAGATGATCTCTTTCTGGCTGGGTGTAAAGATCTTGTGCACAATATCGATCTGTCTTGGATTGACCAGGGACTTTCCGTCAAAGCCCATCATCTTAATCATCCGGACTTCCTCCTCGAACACATCCATAGCGTCCAGATTGGTAAATACCGTATCCCAGCACTGCACTCCGGCAGCTCTTGCTGCGATGATCATCTGCTGCCTTGCCCCCATCAGTTCTACACCTGTGCCTGTGATCACCGTCTGAAGATCCTTTGTATAGTCACCTCCGCTTAAGGCAATTCCGATGAGACGGTCAGAGGATTCGCAGACCTCCAGGGCATTTAATACACCGCGGCAGGACTCCAGGGCAGCCATCAGCAGAGTAGAACCCTCCGGTCTGCCAAATTCACGTTCTGCTGCCAGCACATGCTCTTCCACTGTATGTACATCTTTTGCGGTTTCTGTCTTGGCGATCCGGATTACATCAGCGCCGCCTGCCACGCAGACACGGATATCCTCTTTCCAGTGAGGAGTATCCAGACCATTGATCCGAACCACCCGTTCCACTCCATGGTAGTCGATCTCCTGCAGTGCATGGAACAGAGAATACCGCGCTGCATCCTTCTGGTTCTCTGCAACCGCATCCTCCAGATCCAGCATGATAGAATCCGGCTTGTAGATATAGGGATCCTTAATGAGCCCCGGCTTCTGGCAGTTTAAAAACATCATGGAACGTCTCAGTCTTTTCTTATTCGGATGGCTCATGATCGGATCGCACCTCCCCACGGAAGATTTTCTGTCATATCATTGGAACGGTAAACTGCACACTCTACACGGGCTTTCAGGGTACAGTCCAGGGCCCCCTTATCCACTACCGTCACTTTCGCACTGCCCACTTCCAGGCGGTTCAGGGTCTCCAGAATCGTCGCCCGGATCTGCTTGCCGAACTGGTGGATCACACTGCTCTCAATGGAGAGCTCGATGGAACCGTTTCCCGGCTCCACAGTAACCTGGGCATCGCTGGATTCCAGGGTCCCTGCCATAGCAGCCTTCTTAATTTCCATATTTCCTCCTTCTTGTCCACGTTTTTTGGACATCTGGCATGCCTTACGGCTTTCCTCTGCCTTGTCTTGGTAAATCCAGTGTATCACTGAAATCCTGATTCTTCAAATACATATATAATTATATGAGCCATAAGTAAAAACCTATGTTGCACCAGATATTTCATAGTGATATAATTATGGAATCATTTCACCAGGAGGTCCTATGAATATCAAACATGCCCAGTATATGCTGACTGTCCTCAAGGAAGGCAGTATCACCGCCGCCGCCAGGAAGCTCTATGTCTCCCAGCCCTCCCTCAGCCAGACCATCCGGCTTGTGGAGACCAGTCTCGGCACCCCCGTCTTCAACCGGAACACGGATCCCATCTCCCTGACCTATGCCGGAGAGAAATACATAAAAGCCGCGCGCCAGATCCTGACCATCAATGACAATCTCTTAAAAGAGATCAGCGAGATCACCCATGAAGACCAGGGCACCATCCGCCTTGGGATCCCGGTACAGCGCGCCATGGAAGTGCTGCCCTACATTCTCCCAAGATTCAAGGAGCAGTATCCCCGTGTAGAGATCCGGGTCACAGAGGATGGTTCCGCCACCGTCGAGACCATGGCCAGGGAAGGCAGTGTGGATCTGGCCTGCCTGACCACCTATCCCAAATATGAAGAGCTGGAATACATCCTGGTGGAGACCGAGGAGCTAATCCTCCTGACCAGCCAGAACTCCTCTCTGGCCAGAAGGATCCCCGCCGGAACTCCCATTGATATCACGGAAGCCAGGAATGAAATCTTCATAAATATCAAGTCCGGCCATAGCGTCCGGGATATTCAGGACCGCCTTTTCATCCAGAAGGATATGCAGCCCAGGGTCATGTTCGAGACGGTAAGCATCGAGGTGGCCAAGCGGACAGCCATCGCCTGCGACGCGGTGATGATCTGCCCCCGGAATTATCTGGACACCACTCCCCAGCTGATCCCCTTCTGCGTCACCTATCCCATCACCGGAATTGAGCGCAGACGCGGCTTCTATATCTGTCATAGGAAGGACCGGTACCTTACCAGGTACATGCGGGACTTTATCTCCACCCTTACAGACCGGAAGTCTCCTAATCCAGGAAACTCCTGATGGCCTTGGGACTCCGGTAATTCCAGGTAGAGATCTTGATCCCGCTCCGCCTGCTGGCCGCATGGACGATCTGTCCATTGCCAATGTACATGGCTACGTGATTGACGGTTCCCTTACTGTTGGCATAGAAGATCAGATCTCCCGGCTTCATCTCACTGGAGGTGATGGCCCGTCCGGTCTTCGCCTGCTCCCTGGAGGTTCTTGGAAGGGTGACTCCGGCAATATTTTTCAGGACATACCGCACAAAGCCGGAACAGTCCGCCCCTGTATGGGGATCATTGCCGCCCCATACATATCTTCCGCCCACGAACTGCAATGCATAGTTGACCACCTTGTTGCGCAGGGAGGCCTGCTGGTTGGCCCGCTCTTCCAGGGGGGAGAACTTGATGGCTTCAGTCAGCGCATAGCGCACCTCCACATTGTTGTCACGGGTAGAGATAAATGCCTTGTCCGGACTGCTTCCATCGTCATTGTCACCACTGTCCAGCTCGATCTGCACCCAGCCGTCCAGCTGCTCCGCCACCGGATAACGTTCCTCCTTGGAGATCTGGGTCCAGATGGTGGACTCTGTGGAAGGCTCTGTCCGCACATTGAGCATATCCGTCTTGACAATGGCCATCAGGGTGGCTGACTCCATAGCCAGATCCCGGGCCTCCTGGCCCACAGCCACATACTGGGAATCCGCGGTAATGTATCCGGTGATATTGCCGGATTTGATCTTATACCAGCCATCCAGAGTCTCCAGAATCTCGCCTGCCGCCTTTCCTGGGAATTTGCCTATGATGTTGGCCTGGTCCGCGGTACTGGGCTCCTTGCGGATATTCAGATAATTATCCACCTTGGAGATCACCAGATTGTCATACTGGCTCAGAGCCATGGCCTTGAGATCCAGCTTTCTGGCCTCATTAAGGGCATAACGGATTTCCACATACTGGTTCTGTGTAGAAAGATAAGCATCCACGGTACCGCTGCTGCTCCCATCCCACCGGATCATGGCCCACTCCTCTAACACTTCACTGACCGGGTAGCGCTCCCCGGTCAGGGCCTGTCCGATTACATTGGACGGGTCGATCTCAGGCTGCTGACGGATATTGAGCTTGTCTGTCTGAACAATGGCCATCTTTGTCACATGGGACAATGCCTCCGTTCTGGCTTCCTCCCCATCCAGCACATACTGGTTGTGGACATATCCCTCGATCCCTCCGGAAGTGATGTGGTACCACTCTCCTTCTGTCCCGATGATCTCACAAGCGCTGTGCTCCTGAAGCTTGCCAATGATCCTTCCTCCTGGTCCCGGCTCCTCACGCACATTCAGATAACCCGACACCTGCACAATCCCAAGATTCTGGTAGGAATCCACTACCTGCTGCTTCTCCCGGGCCTCCTGGGCTGCCGCCAGCTCCTCCTGGGAGAGAGTAGGCTCTGTCTCCGGCTGACTGACTCCAGGGTCTGCCCCCTCCCGGGCCACCTGGGCCTGAGGCTCCCCGCTGCCGGATACAGGACTGTCCTTGGACCTGCCCGCCATAAGCACCACCGCAAGAACTGCCAGCGCTGCAATCAGAAATATCCCCGCAGGAGGCAGAAACAACGCCTTCCCTTTCCGTTTTCTTGATTTTCCTGAAAGCTGTATTGAGTCCCTTTCCTCTGCCATGCATTCTCTCCTTATATGATCCATTTCTCCGGCCATGACCGCCCCCGGCTTCCCGGCAACGGCCCCCGGTTTCCAAAATAACCCCTTGTTTCCCTGGCTTCACGTAAAAAATATTCCCGCGCCGTAACAGTCCAGCTACCCCTTAAACCGTTACCTAATGTTTCATTTTATCATAAAATAATTCCGTTTACGAGATAGTTCCGTAGAAAAATTATTAAATTTCTGTGACAATTTTTGTAAGGCCCTTCCGGACCAGACACATTTCCCCGGATTCCTTCTCCTATTTCTGGAAAGTTCACAAAATTTTCATCCTTTCCCACAAAAATTAATAAAAAAAGCAGTAGAAATTTCCCCGGCTTTGTAGTAAACTCATTTTTGTTTCAGACAACAAAGCTTTAAAACAGAGGAGTGTTCATTATGAAAAAGAGACTACTGGCTGCCAGCCTTCTGGTGCTGGCTTTAGGTGTAAGTGCATGTTCATCCAAGCAGGAGGAGACTGCTACCACTGCTGCCACAGAGGCGACGACCGGAACTGAAGAGACTACCACAGAAGCAGAGACTTCTGAAGAGGAAACCGAAGAAGACATTGAGGAAGATTATATTATGGGCTACATCACCGCTATGGATGGTGATATCCTGACTGTCCGGATCGACGGACTGGACGAGGAGCATGATTATGACATTTCCGATGCGGATGTTACTTTAGAATTTCCCCTTTCCATCGGGGACATGATAGAGATCACCTTCCCCGCAGAGACCACTGATGATCCGGTACCTGCTATTGCCATGGAGGTTCTGGAGTCTGAGACCGCCAAGAATACGGATCCCTCCGTGGAGGCCGAGATTCTTGCCAGCGATGATGATACCATCACCATCTCCACTGACGACGGCGACTATACCCTGGTCCGGAGCAATGCCTATGTAGTAGGTACCATCAGCAATGGGGAGACTGCTACCATTACCTATCTGGGAGACCTGGATGATGATGCAATCGCCTTAAAGATCGTCATGGAAGATTCCTATGACACTCCGGAAGCAGAGATCAGCGCCTTCAAGGGTACCATTGTACAGATCGAGGACGAGAGCATGGTTCTGGAATCTGCCCAGGGAGATTTCTTCACCTTCGTCTCCAGCGAGCTGGATTTCTCTGCGCACACAGAAGGCGAGGAGGTAACTGTTGTATACACCGGAAGCATATCTGTCAAGGATATCCCGGCGGTAGAGATTCAGTAAGACTATGAAAAGGCGTAACCGTTAAAGAGTGTCCGGACTGTTATGAAAAGGCTGCTGTATGTAAGAGGATTCCTCCCTGCATGCAGCAGCCTTCTTATCATTCACTTTCAACTACAGACAGTCTGTTCCGCTCCTTCCTCTATGAAAACCCTGGCTTCACAAGGTCTCCATCTGTTCTGACGCGTCAGACATCATATCCCCGCATACGGATATAAACCAGTATCAGCTCCACCACCTGATCCAGCTCCAGCTTACTGGCATTGATCGGAAGGTCGTAGTTGGACACATCCTCCCACTCTTTGTTGGTGAAATATTTGTGGTATTCCTTCCTCTGCTTTGTAATCTGGTTCAGCTTGGCCAGAGCCTCCTTGGTATCCTCGATCCCGTCTACCTCCATGGTCCGGCGGATGCAGGTGGGAATATCCGCATAAACAAAGATCCGGATCAGATCCTCCTTATCTGCTGCCGACAGCACGTAATCCGCACAGCGGCCCACGATCACGCAGGACTCTGTAGACGCCAGCTCCCGGATCACCTCCGACTGGAAACGGAACAGATTCTCCGGGGAGGTCACATCCCCTTCCTTCCTGGGCTCGTCAATAGGAGGCTTCTTCATACCGCGGACGATCCGCCTCAGCAGATTGTTCCCCGCCTTTTCATCCGCCAGACGGAAATACTGCTCCCCCACCGCGCTGCGTTCCGCAGTCATCTTCAGAATCTCATCATCATAGAAGGAAATCCCCAGCGCATCCGCCAGCTTCCTTCCTACAATACGGCCGCCGCTGCCATACTGACGCTCAATCGTAATAACCAGCTTGCTTTTATCCATAAGATGCCCTCCTTTTCCGCACTGCTTTTGCTTTGCATCAAGTCCCTTGAGTCCGCAGTGCAGCTCGATTCCGCTACGCTCCATCTCGCTCACGGGCCTTGCGGCCCTATGGAAAAGGCCAAATAAAAATCTGCTTATGTGCGAGCACAACGCACCTTTTTATTTGGCCTTTTCCGCACTGCTTTTTGCTTTCATGAATATTATACCACAAAAAGAGCAGACTGCAAAATACTTTCGCAGTCTGTCTGGTCGTTACTGTTTACTGGCTTTGCTGTCCATGGGGCTCTCTGGCTGGCGGATACTGGCTCTGGAAAGGGCTCCCATGGACGGTTGCTCTGCATCACGCATAATGTACTGTATCCCTTACTTTGCCAGCATCATCCTGTCATTAGCGAATTCTTCCCCGCTGGCCTCTTCAAACTTATGCAGCAGATCCTCTACATGAAGCTTCTTCTTCTCTTCCCCTGCCACATCATAGATGATCCGTCCCTCATGCATCATGATCAGGCGGTTTCCCAGCTGGATGGCGTCCTTCATATTGTGGGTCACCATCAGGGCGGTCAGTTCCTGCTCCTGGACGATTTCATCAGTCAGATCCAGCACCTTTCTGGCTGTCTTGGGATCCAGGGCAGCCGTATGCTCATCCAGGAGAAGCAGCTTAGGTCTGCGCAGGGTGGCCATCAGAAGGGTCAGAGCCTGCCGCTGGCCTCCGGAGAGCAGCCCTACCTTGCTGGTCATCCGGGTCTGGAGTCCCAGCCCCAGTCTGGCCAGCATTTCCTCATACAGCTTTCTCTCCTGGTTCGTAATCCCCTGCTTCAAGGTACGCCTTCCGCCGCGGCGGAAAGCCAGAGCCAGATTCTCCTCAATCCCCATGTTGGCAGCCGTGCCGGTCATAGGGTCCTGGAATACACGTCCCAGAAACCTGGCCCGCTTATATTCCGGGAACCTGGTGATATCCTTTCCTTCTATTATAATCTGCCCGTCATCCACCGGCCATACACCGGCAATGGCATTAAGAAAAGTTGACTTACCGGCGCCATTACCGCCGATGATGGTAACGAAATCACCATCATCCAGAGTCAGATTCACTCCCCGCAGTGCCTGCTTCTCATTGACTGTACCGATATTAAAGGTTTTGACAATATTTTTCACTTCCAGCATCAGCCATTCCCCCCTTTTCCCGCAGACGCCTTCCTGACCGGAGAGGTGAAATACCGGCTCTTCCAGGTAGGAATCGCCAGGAATACCGCAACCACTGCAGCCTGGAGAAGCTTTAAAAGATCCGTATCAATGCCAAGCCAGATTACGATCTGCAGAACAAAGTAATAGATGATAGAGCCAAATGCCACAGCCAGAAGGCGCAGTCCAAAATTGTGGAACACCTTTCCGAACACTGCTTCTCCGATAATGACAGCGGCAAGGCCTATCACGATAGCGCCCCGGCCCATGTTAATATCTGCGAAGCCCTGATACTGGGCCAGCAAAGCTCCTGAAAGTGCAACGATTCCATTGGAAATCATCAGGCCCAGGACACGGCTGAAGTCTGTGTTGATTCCCTGGGCCCGGGCCATCTTGTCATTACATCCCGTAGCCCGCAGAGAGCAGCCCAGCTCTGTCCCGAAGAACCAGTAGAGCACAAGGATCAGGATCACGATGATCACAGACACCAGGAATATGGTATTTTTATAAAAAGGAACCCCCTTGACAAACCGCAAAGATACCAGCAGATCAAATTTATCCACATTGATCGCCTGATTTGCCTTTCCCATTGTTTTCAAATTAACCGAATATAGTCCAAGCTGTGTCAGAATCCCCGCCAGAATCGCCGGAATCCCCATAAATGTGTGTAAAATACCTGTCACAAATCCAGCCGCCATCCCTGCCGCCAGGGCGCCGGCCATAGCTACCCATACATTCTGTCCACTTAGCATCAGCATGATGCACACTGCACCGCCTGTACACAAGGAACCATCTACCGTCAGGTCCGCGATATCCAGAACCCGGTATGTGATATAGACACCGATCGCCATGATCCCCCATACCAGCCCCTGGGCCACTGCACCAGGCAGGGCATTTAAAAGTCCCGACAAACTCCCTAATGATAAACCTATCAAATTCATCCCAGTTATCCTTCCCTGGTGTGGACACTCCGGATTCCGCTTCCCCATCTGTCCGGCGAACCGGAATCCCGGAATTCCCACTGCCATCTTTTGCTGCAAAAAACTTTTACACGACTGGTATTCGTAAGAGTTATACCCCTGAACTGCTACGATTATTCCTCAATCGCTTCATAATCATCTGGAATCGTGATGCCCAGAGCCTCGCAGATAGTCTTGTTGTACTTCTTGGTAAACTGCGGAGCATACTCTATGGGCATCTGGGCAATGTCCGCCTCTCCTGTCAGGATCCTGGCAGCCATTCTCCCGGTACCTACACCCAGATCATAGTAGCTGATGGACAGCGTAGCCACACCACAACCTGCACAGATGCCTTCCTCACCGGCGATCACCGGAACCTTCTCCGGCTGGCAGATATTATTCACGATCTCTGTATTGGATGCCACCGTATTGTCCGTGGGCACATAGATCACATCGCTCTCAGAAGCAGCCTTGGTTACAATAGTAGCCAGATCGTTGGAATCAGAAAATGCATAGTACTCGCAGGTATAGCCCAGCTCCTCCAGAGCAGCCTTCACCGTATCTACCTGATACTGGGAGTTGGCCTCGGCAGAGCAGTACAAAAGTCCCACATTCTTTGCGTCCGGGAACAGCTCGTTTAACATGGCTGCCTGCTCATCCAGGGGAGCCAGATCAGAGGTGCCGGAGATGTTGCCGCCTACCAGACCGCCGAATCCGTCGATCCCAAGAGCAACGCCATATTCTGTAACCGAAGTTCCCAGAATCGGGATCTCATTGGTGCCTGCCTGGGCAGCCTGAAGGGCCGGTGTGGCATTGGCAAGGATCAGATCCACATCAGAGGATACAAAGCTGTTGATGATGGTAGAGCAGGTATTGGGATCACCCTGGGCATTCTGCTCATCAAAGGTGACCGCTTCCCCCAATGCTTCCGTCAGGGCATCCTTGAATCCAAGGGTAGCCGCATCCAGAGCGTCATGCTGTACCAGCTGGCAGATACCCACAACATAAGTCTCGCCAGATGCTGTATCAGCGCCGGCCTCTGCCTTCTCCTCCCCTGCCTGGGAAGTTGCCTGGGTTGCCGCCTCAGTCGCTGCTGCCGTGGTCTCCTGGGTACTGGAACCACAGCCAGTCATGGACAGTACCATCGCACTGGCCAGGACTACGGATAACACTTTTTTCTTCATAATTATCGTCTCCCT
>Ga0137308_101256_pt1 | contig 26991 bp, 22 predicted proteins | sample Inofrocosms_June_FD_97181 | JGI IMG/M metagenome (GOLD analysis project Ga0137308, IMG submission 97181) | Mouse cecal microbial communities from Vienna, Austria - N-Acetylneuraminic and N-Acetylglucosamine D2O microcosms_June | ecosystem: Host-associated > Mammals > Digestive system > Large...
TTTTAAACAATTTTTTACAACCACAAAATATGCTATTTTATTTGAATAAACCCTATATTTTGTGGTTGCAAAAAATTGCCTGTTCGCTTTGGAATATCTTTTCGCAGTTAATTTTCTTAATTTTTCATATTATTCACGCAATTCGTACTTTTTTATTTTTCAAATAGCTCTCTGTTACAGTACTCCTTTTACAAACCCAAGCACCAGGCTGGACAACATATTATAATGGTATAAAAATGACAGCCATTTGCTGGACTCAATTTGAGTGATGATCTCTCCGGCCCACGCGGTTCTGGAAAACGCCATTATCATCAGAAAAAGCAGCCATATAAAAAACAGCCCCTGAATACCTCCGATGAAAGCGCCTGCAAGTTTATTTACCCCGGATACAATAGGGAGTTTTGCCATCAGATCCAGCCATCCCACAAGTACATGCATCGCCACATAAACAACCAGAAACAAGATCACAAAGCCTGCTGACCGGATGATCAGTCCGGCTACATAATCACTTACGTATTCCGCAAAGGTACTTATTCCCAGCGCTTCATAGAAACTGCTGTCCTCATATTCCATCAAAAATTCCTGGACTTCCCGCGGCAAATTCAGGTTTTCCAAAAGTTCCGTCTCATCAAAAGGCTGATCCTTGCTTTCTTCCGGCATCAAAGCGCCCATAAGGCGCTCCTGCAATTTCCCGTAAATAGGTGTCTGGTTTTTAATAAATACCGTCACAGACGGCATTGCGAAATGAACAATAAGGAAGGTGGCAATTAATGCCACCATGGAAACCGCCATACGTATAGCCCCCCGGTAATGACCATATAAGATCATCCCCAGCAAATATAACCCTATAACTATTTCAAACCAATTTTTCATAGACTCCTCATCATGATCAGGACAGAACCATTTTTTCCAGCATTTGTCCCACCCCTGCGTCATCATTGCATGGTGCGATATAGTCTGCTTTATTCTTCAATGATGCCTCTCCATTTTCCATGGCTATGCCGATTCCGGCTTTCTCCATCATTGACAGATCATTTTCCCCGTCTCCAAATGCCATGGTCTCCTCCGGTTTTACGCCCAGGATCTGTGCCAGACGGAGAATCCCTTCTCCTTTTGATGCCCCCGGACCGTTGACCTCCAGGTTAAACGTAAATGAAGAGCTGACCAGTATGTCTCCTCTCTCATCCAGACGTTTTCTGACTTGAAGCCGCTGTTTGCCGTCATCAAAAAACAGATTTAGCTTATCTACCATACAGTTGCGTTTTCTGATGTATTCTTTCATATTGTCAATGGGGACGCGGGTTTTTCTTACCAGCTCCTGGACCAAGTCCGGGACCGCGTACTCATCCATATGCTCGAAGCAGTATCGCTCGGAAAATCCGTCCCCCTGAATATATGCGTCGCACATAACATGGTATTCCTCTAACATCTCGTAAATCTCCACAACCGTACCGGGCTCAAGCAGTTTTTCATCCAGGACCTTATTTTCCTGCATATCTACCAGCATACCGCCGTTAACGGTAATTGCGTAACGTATTCCTGGAATCTGCCTTACGGCCTCCGGAATCCCTGCTGCCGTGCGCCCGGTACAGGGAACTATATAAATCCCTCTGGAGATACACGCTTCCAAAGCCTTCCTGTTTCTCTCCGGCAGACGCTTCTGGTTGTCCAGAAGCGTGCCGTCCAAATCTAACGCGATCAACCGAGTATTCATCCGATTCTCTCTTTCCTACATAAAATGCTCTTCTTTTAAGATCAACAAACCTTCTTTATCATATTTGGAAGAAAATACGCCTTTTATCAATCCGCCAAATGATGGCTTCTCCGCCTTATCCGCAACCTCCTCGATCATATCTTCCGCATTGGCTCTGGTAAGCGGGATTCCGTTTTCCTCCATCACGTCTACCTTTTCATACAGGGCAAGCAGACTTTTCCCTGTGATGCTGCAGTCAATATCATTGGCATACTGCACTGCATAATCCGCAAATGCTTCAATTCCCAATTCTTCATCTTCATCTATAGGTTCCGGAGCTTCATATTCCTGGTCGTCGTATCCTGGATCCTGGTATTCGTCTTCATCCGGATATTGGTCTTCTTCCGGGTAATCCTCGTCGGCATAATCCTCCGGATAATCATCTTCCAAATATTGCTCTTCCTCATAATCGTCCGGATCCCCTGGTTTCTCTTCAGGCTCATGAACATCCTCTAAATCTTCTGATCCAAAAGACAGATCTTCCGGCTGTTCCTCTGGCTCCTCTTCTTCCTGACTGTCCACAGTCTCCTGGGAATTGTCCTCCTTTGGCAGGGCAGGGGCTGTCTCTGTCTCTATGTCCGAAACCTCTTCCGGCTGCGGCACCACCTCTTCCTCCGGCTCTTGTTCCGGCTCATCCCCGGCTTCTGCCTGGGGTTCCTGGTTGGACTGGCCTTTTGGCTCTTCCTCCGGCTGCGGATCCGGCTCTGGTTCCCGTATCGGTTTAGAAACTGCTTCCGCCTCTTCCTCCGAAGGCTCTTGTTCCTGGGGATCATATGGCTCCGGCTCTTCCTGCTCCTGGGGCCACGTTTCTTCCGGCTGCGCCGGCTTGTCCGCCTGTTTCTCCCGACTGATGCATTTAAACAGGTTGCTAAAACCTGGATTCTGCTGATGCAGTTCTATGATCTGGTGGGGATTATCAATTAAAACCACAATCATACCTGTTTCATCCCGCTCCAAAAGCATCTGCAGTTCTTCCAGATCCCGCTGCGTTAAATCCCCGGCTTCTTCCACGATCAGATCTTTTCCTGAAAGTTTATCGGAAACATTGAAAATCCCTCTTCTGCTCAGCTTGCTTCCGGAAATCTTGATGACCGCATTGTCCACACCGGTTTCCTGATGGACCTTTTTCAGTTCCTCCACAGCCATCTGAAACCCTTCCTGGGCAGTTTTGGCTTCAATTATCATGTGATGCGGTGTGTAGGAACGAGTATAGAAGGGTTTGTCCTCCTCTTCCCTTGGCCGAAGGATCCTTACATTATTCTTTCCCCGGAATACTCTTGTCTGATTGGACATTGGTTCCGGTTCCATATATTCTTCCGTTGAGATCTTGGACATTTCGGCTGCCAGTTCCTTTTCTGCTGCTGCCTGGTGCAGATTGGCCATCATCTCCTCATCTACAACATAAGGGCCTTGGGGATAGCCTCCATGAGCATTGACATACCCATACTCTCTGGAGCCATAGCCCGCCGGTCTTTGCCTAAACCGCTCTTCCTCGGGTTCCTGCCATGGTTCCTGCCATGGTTCCTGCCATGGTTCCTGAGCATAACCGCCGTTATCCCCATAGTCCCCTTCCTCGCCGTAGCCGTCTCTGTCTCCGTAGACTGATCCCGTATAGTAGGGATTTCCGGCCTCATTATAGGACGGCAGATACTCCCTGCCGCCGTGACCGCTCTCTGGAACATAAGCATTGCCTGCGCCCATGCCATAATCTTCATCGCTTCCATAAGATGGGTTGGACTCGTATCTGTCCCGGTCTTCGTATGCGCCGCCATAGCCTGATCCCGTTCCATAGTTTCTTCCCCGTTCGTATACTGGCCCTGTGCCATAACCATTTCCGGGATTGTATCCCTGCCCGGCTCCATAATCATTTCCGCGATCATAAACTGCCCCGGCCTGGAAATCAGTTTCATCACCATAACCGGCTCCGGTACCATAGCCATCCGTCTGGCCGTACTCCGGCTCTGTCTCATAGTTGGACTGGGGGCCATAGCCTGGTCCTGCCTCATAACCGGTTTGGGGAACATAACCGCTTCCTGCCCCGTAACTGTTCCCGGAACCATAGGTTTTTGTCTCATAACTGTTCTGAGAACTATAGTTTCCCTCTGCTCCATAGGTGTTTTGAGGGGCATAACCAGAACCTGTCCCCGATCCATAAGCATCCTGGGAAACGTAATCGTTTTCCGTTCCATAACCATTCCGGACGCCATAGCCGCCTTCCGCTCCACGGCTGTTCTGGATCTCATAGCCGCCTTCTGTCCCATAGCTATTCTGGACACCATAGCTGCCTTCTTCTCCATAACTATTCTGGGAAACATAGCTGCCTTCTGTCCCATAATTGTTCTGGATGCCATAGCCGCTTTCTGCTTCATAACTGTTCTGAGAAACATAGCTGCCTTCTGCCCCATAACCGTTCTGGGCACCATAACCGCCTTCTGCCCCATAGCTGTTCTGAACACCATAACCGCTTTCGGTTCCGTAACTGTCCTGGGAAATATAACCATTGTCCGGGTTATAAGCATCCGAAGGAACATAGCCGCCTGCAGAACCGGCCATAGAACTCTGGCTATAACTGCTTTCAGGGCCATAGCTCTGATCCGCCTTATAACTGCCTGCGGTTCCATAGCCTGCCCCTGTTCCGTAACCGTCTTCAGGACCATAACCTGGCCCATATCCATTATCCGCCCCATATCCCACAGGACCGGCCCCCTGATCCTGGCCGGGGTTCTGCCAGTTTCCGCTGTAAGCTGACGTTCCCGGCATCTGTATGACGTTTCCTCCATAACCGCCGCGGCCCGGCATCTGCACAGGCTGCCGCAAAGAACTGCTTGGCGGCGCGTAACGCTGCTTTAATTCCCCGGCTTTTTCCACATAAGTCCCCACGCCAAACAGCAGGATCATCTTATCGCACAGCTGGACACAGGCATCGTTCCTGCCGGCTTTGGCATAAAGCTCTGCCAGCTCATACATCCACTTTTCATCCAGCTCCGCATTGATGTACCGTTCCAGGGCCTGGATCAGCTGATCCAGGGACGCGTTTTTTCCTTTCAGGATCAAATACCGCAAAATATACTGTCTTGTATCCTCCGGAGCCAGCTGACAAAATTCTTTGTAGTAGTCTTCCGCCTCCCGTAAGCTTCCTTCCTTCAAGGCCAGTTCCGTAAGTTTATAGAGAAATCTTTTTCCGATGGGAGCCCTCTCAAACGCCAGAAGCAGCACTTCCTTTGCCTCCTGGTATTCCCCGTTTTTTTCGTATACCTGGGAGATGGTTGACAAAAGATTGGCATTGCGCACCCGCCGCCAGTCAATGGTGTCGGCAATCTTCATGGCGGTGGCGAAGTCCTCTTTGTTTACCATTTTTTTGATCTGTTCAACTTTTATGTTAAACTCATATTTATCCATCGTTCCCTCCGTCAGCGCAAAAACCGCGCCCCTTATTACAAGGCGGGTGCCGCTACAGCTGGACCCTTCCTTCCAGAGCCCGAAGCAGCGTCACCTCGTCTATGTACTCTAAATCTCCTCCCACCGGAACGCCGCTGGCGATCCTGCTGACAGTGATCCCTATTGGCTTTATCAGCTTGCTGATGTACATGGCGGTGGTTTCCCCCTCCAAACTGGAGTTGGTGGCAATGATGACTTCTTTCACATCGCCCTGAAGCCTTTGCATAAGTTCTTTCAGCTTGATCTCCCCCGGCCCGATCCCCAGCATGGGGGAAATGGCTCCGTGAAGCACGTGGTAAACGCCCTCGTACTTGCCTGTCTTTTCATAGGCAGCCAGGTCTCTCGGATTCTCTACCACCATAATGGTCTGATGGTCCCGCTTTTGACTGCTGCATATGGGACACAGCTCCTGGTCTGTCAGCGTAAAGCACTCTTTACAGTAACGGACCTGTTCCTTGGCATTTATCATGGTATTAGACAGCCGCTCTACCTGCTCCTTGGGCATATTGATAATGTGGAACGCAAGTCTCTGGGCTGATTTTGCTCCAATACCCGGAAGTTTAGATAATTCTTCAATTAATCTGGTAATCTGATTGCTGTAATAATCCATAATTAGAACGGGAATCCCCCGCCCAAGCCGCCGGTCAACTTGGCCATAGCGCTGCTTGATTCCTCCTCCATCTGACGGAACGCTTCATTGACTGCCGCCATGATCAGATCCTCCAGCATCTCAACATCGTCCGGGTCCACGGCCTCCGGAGCAATCTTTACGGATGTGACTTCCTTCTTGCCTGACACGGTAACTGTCACGGCGCCGCCGCCTGCTGACGACGAATATTCTTTGGCCTCCAATTCTTTGGTGGTTTCCTCCATCTGCCGCTGCATCTTCTGGGCCTGCTTCATCAGATTGTTCATATTGCCAGGCATTCCGCCCGGAAATCCGCCTCTCTTTGCCATAATGATCTCCTCTCACTTTACCCGATATTGTCTTCTATAGTAATATCCATATGGATATGGTTTTTCAAATCCTCATCACTTACGTATACCGTATCCACCCTCTCCCCGGTCCCTAAAAGCCGGGTCTTAAAATAGATCTCTTTGTTGTAAGTGTTTTTTACATACTCTTCCAGTTCCCCCATAATGGTGGGACGGCGTCCAATCTCGTAATTGTCCGTATTGGCAAACACTACGGTAAGGCAGCTGTCGCCGCTGGGTTCCACAATGGTGTCCCGAAAGCTGGAACGGATCACGCCGCCTAAATTCCGGATGATCTTGCCCCACTCATTGCGGATCATCTGTAAGTCCTCCAGCTGGCCCTTAGGCAGTGTCACCTGGGACGGCGGTGTCGTCTCATAGGGAGATGCGCCCGGCGATGCCTGGCCTGCCGCCTCTATGGCAGGGCCGCCTCCGTTTAAAGCCTGGTTTGTCTGCGCAGGCATCATTCGGTTTTGCATGGAGGGATTTACGCAGATCCCCTCTTCCAGCTGTTCTTCAATGGTATTCAGCCGCTCTATGATGGAATCATAGGTATGTTCCATCTGCGGTTTTGTCAGTTTTATAAACGCCAGCTCTATGAGCACTCTCTTCTGGCTGGCATAGCGGATCTGATTGGACAGTTCGGAAAATACCCGGATATAGCGCATCAGGGTCTCCTGGTCTGTCATCTTCGCGTCTTCTTCCAATGCCTTTCTGTTTTCCGCGGACATATCCAGTATGTCTTCCCCATTGTCCATGGTCTGCGTCAACAGAAGATTTCTCATATACCATATAAAATCTATGACAAACTGCCCCAGCTCTCTTCCCTGGATCACCAGTTCTTCCAACTGGCAGATACAGCCCGTCGTATCCTTTTGTACCACAGCTCGGAACATCCTGCTGAATATGCCTGTATCTACGGCTCCAAGGATATCCAGCACATGTTCATAAGTCAATTTCTCTCCAAAATGAAAGGCAACACACTGGTCTAACAGGCTTAAAGCGTCTCTCATGGCTCCGTCCGCCGCTCTGGCAATGTATCCCAGCGCCTTTTCCTCCACCTGGATATCTTCGGCCACGGACAATTCCGTAAGCCGGTCAATGATGGTTGCCACGGTGATCCGTTTAAAATCATACCTCTGGCATCTGGACAGCACGGTAATGGGGATCCTGTGGACCTCCGTGGTGGCCAAAATAAAGATCACATAGGAGGGCGGCTCCTCCAGGGTCTTTAACAGCGCGTTAAATGCCCCTGTTGACAGCATATGCACCTCGTCAATGATATAAACCCGGTATCTTCCTTCTGTGGGGGGATACTGCACCTGATCCCGAATATCCCGGATATTTTCCACGCCGTTGTTGGAAGCAGCGTCAATCTCCACCACATTCAGGGAGGAACCGGCGTTTATATTCCTGCAAATTCTGCAGCTGCCGCAGGGACTTCCATCCACCGGCTCCTCACAATTTACTGCCCGGGCAAATATTTTTGCAATACTGGTCTTACCGGTGCCTCTGGTGCCGCAAAACAGATAGGCATGACCAATGCGCCCTGATGTTATCTGATTTTTCAAAGTCTGAACAATGTGATCCTGACCTTTTACATCCTCAAATCCGGCAGGACGCCACTTGCGGTAAAGCGCCGTATAAGACATAGTTTCACCTCTGTATCGTTTTACTCGTCTCCAAAGCAGATGCCGATCAGCTTTGCTTCTTTTATCATGGAACACTTGGGGTCTACGGTCTTTAACTTGCCTGCCACTTCCTCCAGGGGAACCTTGTCAACCTCCCCGTCTTTTATGCAGACCATATACCCGTAGGTTTTGCTCTGGATCAGTTTCGCCGCCGCCGCTCCGACTCTTGTGGAAAGGACACGGTCATAGGGACAGGGCTCTCCGCCTCTCTGCATATGGCCCGGAACCGTAACACGGACTTCCTGGCCTGTCAGCTCCTCGATCTGAGCGCCCAGTTCATAGGCCACTGACGGATAGACAACCCCGTTTTTCCTTTTCTCTTTTAATTCTTTCTTGCTCAGCTTCGCGTCCTCCTTGGAAATGGCTCCTTCCGCCACTGCCAAGATGGAGAAGCGTTTTCCTTTTCGGTTCCTTTCCTTAAGCGCTTCCACGACTACATTGATATCGTATGGGATCTCCGGGATCAGGATGATGTCCGCCCCTCCGGCGATTCCTGCGTGTAATGTTAAAGATCCTACTTTGTGTCCCATAACCTCCACAATGAAAACCCGTCCATGAGAAGCCGCGGTAGTGTGGATGCAGTCAATGGCATTGGTGGCCACATTGACCGCGCTCTGGAAACCGAAAGTCATCTCCGTGCCCCAAAGGTCATTGTCAATGGTCTTTGGCAGAGATACAACGTTTAAACCTTCTTCTCTTAAAAGGTTGGCGGTCTTCTGGCTGCCGTTGCCTCCCAGTACTACAAGACATTCCAGTTTCAGCTTTTTGTAAGTATGCTTCATGGCCTCAACTTTATCCAGACCGTTTTCATCAGGCACCCGCATCAGTTTAAACGGCTGTCTGGACGTACCCAGGATCGTGCCGCCTTCTGTCAGGATCCCGGAAAAATCAGACTGCTTCATCACATGGTAATCGGCATAAATAAGTCCTCTGTAGCCGTCCTCAAAACCGATGATCTCCACGTCCTCGCCGTACATCCTGTAAAGTCCTTTTGCAACTCCCCTCATCGTGGCGTTGAGGCTCTGGCAGTCGCCTCCGCTGGTCAACATTCCTACTCTCATGATCTCATCATTCCTTTCCCCCAAAGATATGTTACAACAAAGTTACAAATTCCATTCTGTAATTATAATACAAAGGTTTTACGGGGGCAAGGGAAAAGTCTTTTCCTTAACAAAAAACTTCCGGGGGACAAAATCGCTTTTATCTCCCCGGCTGATATGGTTTTTATAAAATTAAATCCGTGCGTCTCACTTTGTACAGATACCACAGACGTTACCTGTGCAGTTAACTCAGTCCAGGCTGCCTCGCGGCACACAGAAGGTTCCGCTTAGTGCTGCTGCATTCCTGCCCTGACACGGTTCACAGAGTTCTGTTGCGCAAGACCCAAACGTCATCGCCACTTACACAGGGCAGCTCCACAGTAAACTGTCCGGGGTGAGACATCACCCCTGCTAGAGCGGATTGCAGGTACAGGGCACCGCTATCTCCCCGGCTGCACGGAAATTTTATGACTTAGGTAGCTTGTTAAGTATACCCCGGACAGCGGCTTTTGTCAAGCTTCCCTTTCCATTTTGCGGCTTAACTCCCTGGCCTGGCGGAGGGCTTTAAAAAAGTTTTTTAGTAGTCCTGAACATTCTTCGCCCAAAAGCCCTGCCTCTGTTTCCACCTGATGATTAAAACCCGGCTGATGGAGCATATCCAGCACGGAGCCTGCGCACCCGGCTTTTGGATTCATGCACCCCATGACTACTTTGGGGATGCGGGCCTGGATTATGGCTCCCGCGCACATGGGACACGGCTCTAAAGTCACATACATGGTACAGCCTTCCAGCCGCCAGTCGCCTATTTTTTTGCACGCTTTGCGAATGGCGGCGATCTCCGCGTGCGCCAGCACGTTTTTATCCACGATCCTCCGATTGTACCCCCTGGCAATGATCTTCTCTTCATAAACAATGACGCAGCCAATGGGGACCTCGTTGAGGGCGGCAGCTTTCTTTGCCTGCCGGATGGCTTCTTTCATATACTTTTCTTCTGTTGTCATACAGGATCCCTCTTTTAGTGATAATCTGTTTCCTTAAGTATAACCGAAAACTTTAAAAATGAAAACGGCCAGCAAACAGATCTTTTCTCTGTCACGATCCCAGACGGATATCCGTATACCAGTATCCGAAACGGTCGTCGCCTGTGGGCTGCGTTTTGGACAGGACAAAGTTGGGGAACCCGAACATTGCCGCCATGTACTTTTCGTTGCTGTAGTAATGGCCTGGAACTCCCAGCAGATATCTGGGACGCCCTTTTGGATTGTTCAGCCTGGCAAATATGAGATACCGGTGACTGTAGTATCCGTGGAGAAGAAAACTGTTGTTTCCATACCCCCATGTTTCCCTTGGGAGAAGGCCGATATCCTGAGGCTTAATGGTTAGGATCTCGCACCCGCCATTGTAATCAAACGCCTGTATTTTGGGGTAGATTTTATAAAACCGCTGCCATACATGATCGATCTTAGGCTCATCCTCCAAAACATTGGCTTCCGGCCCGATGGTCTCGGCGGGACGGTTCTGGCCGTTGGATGAGGCTTCGTTTTGCACAGCCGACAGCGTCTGGCCCTGGCCGGCGGCCTTGGAGGGATTCTGACCATATGCCTGCTGCGGATCCCGGTCAGAAGCCCGGGATTGGTTTTCCATGGGAGACGGCGGCGGTGTCTGGCCTGGGGCCTGGGGCTGGTTGTGTCCTTTATCCTGCTGCGGATTTTCAACGGCGGCCTGGGGCTGGTTGTGCATGGCAGTTTGCGGCGAAGTCTGGCCGACAGCCTGTGCCTGGTTCTGCGCCGAAGGCAGCGGCGGTGTCTGATTCTGCATCGAAGATGACGGCCAAGTCTGGCCAATCCCCTGTGCCTGGTTCTCCATAGAAGACGGCTGCAGTTGATTCTGCGCCGCGGACGAACGCTGCCTCCACGCTGCAGCCCCTGGCTGGCTCTGACCTGCCGTTTGCGGCTGTCCCTGACTGCCGGCTTGGGACTGTTCCTGGCTTGCTGCCTGCGGCTCCCCCTGACCGTCTGTTTGGGGCTGGACAGGAGGTAATATCATCTCCTCCTGACTCTGCTCTGCCCCCTGCCTGGGCTGCGGCATCATCCCTGTTTCCATCTCATTGGCCGCAGGCGCCTGCCAGCCGGGATCAAAACCTCCATTACCTGGCTGCATCTGACCGGATACATCCATCTCCTGGATCTCTGGCGGCATCCGAAAACCAGCCTGACCCATTCTTATATCATTCATCTGACGGCCCTGCCCCGAACGGTTTTGTCTATTGGGCCGGGCAAACCAGTTAGGCGGAAACAACATTCCCGTCTGTCCCCACTGATTCGGCCGCATAGGCTGGGACTGGGGCATTGACTGCATGTGTAACTGCCGTTTTTGTTCCTGCCTGTCAGAATTTTCCGGTTTCGGAATATCTCCGTCTGTTTCCGGCTCTCGCTTTGCGTCCGGCTCGGCATCCATGGATCCCGTTTCTTTTGGATCTGCGTTTTCGTCTGCGGATCCGTCAAAAGTTTCCGGCTCGCTTTCCACACCGTCCAGATGTTCCGGTGCAGCTGTGGGACTCTCCCCATTTTCCTTTTCAGGTTCCCGGTCCTCTTCCCGGTTTTCCCTGTCCGGATCCGCTGTCTTCAGCTCTTTTCCTATAGGCAGCACTTCCATGGGCCGTATCTCCATGACTCCCATGTCAGCAGGGCGCAGTATTTCCCGTTCCGTCAGTTTTGCCGGCGGGATCACCGAAGAAAGCGACGGTATCTCTTCCTGATTCTGGCTCTCCTCTTCCATGCGGCTCTGAGCCTCGATCTCCGCCTCCACCGCCTTGGCCACCGAGCCTTCTACCGGCTCCTCCTTCTCCACCCGCTCCGAAGTAGCGCCCTCAAGCACCACCTCCGCGGCATGAGCCACCGCATCTTCCCAGATGGTCGTGTAGCACTGCCATGAATCTGACAGATTATGGACCGTAAGGCCATAGCACTGGTCAATGCCGTGACCGGAGCCGGCTACATTGGTCACACCTACCACAGCCCGAAACTCCCCTGCTCCGTTTCTGATAAAAATCCTTCCTACCAGTATCTCCTCGGACCCGGACAGGAGATAGACTCCCGTATCCTGGCTTCCGATATATACGTTTCTTACGTTGACCTGGATCTTGCACTGTCCGTTCCTCACTTCCAGCTTCGCAAAACCCACATTTTTTCCTTTTATTCCGCCCTCGTAAGCATATATGTACGAAATCAGTCTGCGATAATTAGACATATGATCACCCCTTTAGTTAATATTCTATGTAAATACCCATTGAAAGTATGACATAAAAATGTTATCCTATATCATGAAGGCATAGAAAAATTTTTATGGAGGTAATTACTATGAGGGTGTACCAGGTAAAAGATTATGACGCCATGAGCAGAAAGGCCGCCAATGTTATTTCCGCCCAGGTGATCATGAAACCTGACTGTGTGCTGGGACTGGCAACCGGTTCCTCCCCGCTGGGAACCTACAAACAGCTGATCGAGTGGTGCAGCAACGGCGATCTGGATTTTTCCCAGGTAAAATCCGTGAATCTGGACGAATACAAAGGACTTCCCAGAGACAATGACCAGAGCTACTACTACTTTATGTATAACAACCTGTTTAAACATATCAATATCGATGTTGACAATACCAATGTTCCCAATGGCATGGAACCGGATGCGGAAAAGGAATGTCTGCGGTATGAGAACGTGATCGCCTCTTTAGGCGGCGTTGACCTGCAGCTTCTGGGCCTGGGCCGCAATGGCCATATCGGTTTCAACGAGCCGGACGACACCTTTGGAAACATCACCCACTGCGTAAATCTGACGGAAAGCACCATCGACGCCAACAAGAGATTTTTCGCCAGCGCCGATGATGTTCCCAGGCAGGCATACACCATGGGTATCGGCACCATCATGAAAGCAAAGAAGATCCTGCTGATCGTCAGCGGTGAGGATAAGGCGGACGCTCTGGCCAAAGCGGTGTACGGTCCTGTGACGCCCCAGCTTCCGGCTTCCATCCTTCAGCTCCACAATGATGTAGTGGTGGTGGCTGATGAGGCGGCTTGCTCTAAGATGCCCAAATAAATCATTTACCAACATAAAAAGATGCGTATCTCCTGGCCGGCAAAGCCAGGGATACGCATCTCTTATTTTTCCTTCTTCTCATAAGCATCAAACCAGTCAGCCAGCCGCGCAAACTGCTCCAACGTCAAAGCCTCTCCCCTGACAGACGGCCCCAGTCCCAGACTCTCTATGGCAGCTGCGATCACTTCCCTGGAATAAGACAATTCCGGGGAATTATTTAAACCATTCTGTAAGGTCTTTCTTCTCTGATTAAAGGATGCCCGGATCAAACGAAACATAAGCGCCGGATTTTCGGTCTGCGCCGGAGGTCTGCGGTGCCTGGAAAGACGGATCACCGCGGAACCTACGCCTGGGCGCGGAATAAAACAATTAGGCGGCACATTGGCCGCAAGATACGGCTGGGCATAATACTGCACGGCCAGGGACAAAGCTCCATAATCTTTGCTGCCCGGCCCCGCCTGCATCCGCTGGGCCACTTCCTTTTGGACCATCACCGTAAGATTGTCAATGGGTACCTGGCTTTCAAACAGTCCCATGATAATGGGTGTGGTGATATAGTAGGGAAGATTGGCCACCACCTTAATGGGAGCGCCCTGGTTATATTCATCTACCAGCCCGGGAATGTCCATTTTCAAAATATCCTGGTTGATAACCGTGATATTGTGGTATTCTTTCAGCGTTTCTTCCAAAATAGGAATCAGATTCTTGTCAATCTCCACCGCTATCACATGGCGGGCGCTTTCGGCCAGACGCTGGGTCATGGTGCCGATCCCAGGACCTATCTCCAGAACACAGTCCCCGTCCGTGATCTGAGCCGCGGTGATGATCTTATCCAGAACATGGGGGTCGATCAAGAAGTTCTGCCCGAATTTTTTCTGAAACGCAAACTGATGCCTTTTTATGACTTCAATGGTATTTTGAGGGTTTCCCAAGAGACTTTTTTTCGTCTGTTCCATAAACTACAGAATCCTTTCCTGGTCATGAATATGGTACATGGCTTTGGCATTGGCGCTGGTGACAGCGATCACCTCTTCCTCGGAAATGCCTTTTATCTGGCTGACCGCTTTTACTACATAGGGCAGATTGAGGGAGGAATTTCGTTTTCCCCGAAAAGGTTCCGGCGCCAGATACGGACAGTCTGTCTCCAATACCATACGGTCCATAGGCATGTACGCCACCACCTCTTTCAGTTTTTTGCTGTTCTTAAACGTCACCACGCCTCCGATCCCCAGGTAAAACCCCATATCCAGGTATTCCCTGGCCTGTTCCGCCCCATAGGAAAAACAGTGGATAACGCCTCCTATATCCCCGGCTTTCTCGCCTTTTAAGATCTCCAGAGTATCCTTTGCCGCGTCCCGGCTGTGGATGACCGTCACCAGGCCCGTCTGCCTGGCAAGGTCCAGCTGCCGGATGAACCAGTGCTTTTGTATGTCCCGTTCAGGTTCATCCCAGTAATAATCCAGACCGATCTCACCGATAGCCACCACTTTAGGCTGCTTTGCCGCTTCCCGAAGCCAGTCCATAAGAGGTTCTGTCATCTCTTTCGTCTCGCTGGGGTGTACGCCTACGGCTCCGTAGATATAGGGATAGCGTTTCATCAGGTCCAGTGTGTTTTTAGTGGTCCGGATACTGGCTCCTATGTTCACGGCCAAAGCAATGCCGCAAGAAGGCAGCTGCTCCAAAAGCGTATCTCTGTCTTCGTCAAACGCTTCATCATCATAATGGGCATGGGTATCAATGATCATGGAAATAATCCTCTTTTCCTTTCCTGAAAATGCGAGTCCGCCATTTATGGGACGCTACGGCAAAATCATCCGGATCCCTGTCAGCGCCAGCAGATGGACGGGATAAAACAGATAGAAAAACCATTTCCACCTTTTATCTCCCCTTTTTCCGTTGTACATCCGGATCGGGATGAAGGCCAGAGGGGCAGTGACCTCCCAGGCCAAAGCTATGCTGCCTAAAATTGTCTGCTTCCGGATATTGCTGCGGCAGTAATACAGCAATACGATAAAAAACACCCCGAACGCGCCGTAGTCTGTTTTTAACACCTGTGCCAGGCCGCAGCACAGCACAGCCGCCCCGGCCTGTTTCCAGGGGATCGTCTCCTTCTCGTACCGACGGATCGCTCCTATGGCCCCAAGGCCCAGTAACAGGGTAAAGTATACATTTTGATACCGCGGATAAAACCAGGTGTTAAACGCGGCCATATCAAACGGCGCTTCCGACAACAGGGCGAACAAAAAAAGTCTCCAAGCGTATCGTTTCCAATCCTTTGTGTGGACAAATCCCTCCACGATCTGATAACAGAAAATAGGAAAGGCAAGCCTGCCGATCAGACGCAGCGCCACATCCACCTTCCACCACATGGCAATATATGGGGAAGTCTGGGCTGCCATCAGATGGAAAGGGCCGCCAAGGATCCTGTTTTCGATCAGCACCAACGCTCCGTGATCAATGAGCATGGCGATAATGGCGACCCATTTTAATCCATTGCTGTTAAGACGCTTTGGCATACGGCTGTTGGTCAGCAAATCTCCGCGCCTGACGGCATAGGCTTCTCCGGCGTCATCAGCGCCAGATTGCCCTGGGCGTCCTCAGCGCACAAAAGCATCCCTTCGGACAGAACTCCCGCTATCTTTCTTGGAGCCAGATTCACCAGCACCATGACTTTCTTGCCTACCATCTCTTCCGGCTTATAGTAAGCTTTGATCCCGCTGACGATCTGCCGCACCTGACTGCCGATCTTCACCTGGCTGCACAGAAGTTTTTTGGACTTTTTCACTTCCTCGCAGGCAATGATCTCACCTACCTGAAACTGCATCCTGGCAAAATCGTCGTAGGCGATCTCTTCTTTTGCCTCAATGTCAATCACTTCTTCCCCGGGTTGGGAAGCGTTTTCTTCCTTTTCTTCCTCTGCTCCCAGCATGGCTTCTACTTTCTCCAAAACTTCCTTCATGTCCATTCTGGCAAAAAGGATCTCCGGTTTCTCCACGACTTTTTTGTTGTCCGGGTACAGGCCAAAGGTGTCCATCTGATCAAGTCCTCTTCTGTCTGTATTCAGCTGGCTTAAGATCTTTGCCGATGTCTCCGGCATAAAAGGCTCCAGAAGGGACGCGCCGATGGTGATGGCTTCTACCAGGTTGTAAAGGACCGCAGCCAGACGTCCCTGCTGCGCTTCGTCTTTAGCCAAAGCCCACGGCATGGTCTCGTCAATGTACTTGTTGCTCCTGCGGAAGATATTGAAGATCTCGCTGATGGCGTCAGCCACGCGAAGCTGTTCCATCTTCTCGTCCGTCTTTTTCACCGCTGCCAGAACGGTATCTTTCAAATCCTGGTCCACCGTTTCCGCCACTTTGGTGTTGGACACTACTCCGCCGAAATACTTGTTGGACATGGAGATGGTGCGGTTTACCAGATTGCCCAGCACATTGGCCAGATCGGAATTAAGCCGCTCCACCAGCAGCTCCCAGGAGATGACCCCATCATTGTCAAAGGGCATCTCATGGAGCACAAAATACCGCACGGCGTCCACGCCGAAAAAGTCCACCAGCGTGTCGGCATAAAGCACATTTCCTTTTGATTTGCTCATCTTGCCCTCGCCCCGCAGAAGCCACGGATGGCCAAACACCTGCTTTGGCAGGGGAAGATCCAGAGCCATAAGGAAAATAGGCCAGTAAATGGTATGGAACCGGATGATATCTTTTCCGATCAGATGCAGATCGGCAGGCCATAGCTTTTTAAACTGGTCCGTGCCTTCCTGGCCGCAGTCATAACCAATGCCGGTAATATAGTTGGTCAAGGCGTCCAGCCACACATATGTTACATGTTTCGGATCAAAATCCACAGGTATCCCCCAGGTAAAGGAGGTCCTGGACACACACAGGTCCTGAAGCCCCGGGAGCAGGAAATTGTTCATCATCTCATTTTTCCGGGAGACCGGCTGGATGAACTCCGGGTGCTCGTTGATATGCTTAATGAGGCGGTCCGCGTATTTGCTCATTTTAAAGAAATAGGCTTCCTCCTTGGCAGGCTGCACCGGCCCTCCGCAGTCCGGGCATTTTCCGTCCGTCAGCTGGGACTCCGTAAAAAAGGACTCGCAGGGCGTGCAGTATAATCCCTCATAATACCCTTTATAAATATCCCCCTGGTCGTACAGTTTCTTAAAGATCTTCTGCACCTGGGCTTCATGATCCTTGTCCGTTGTGCGGATAAACTTGTCGTAGGAGGTGTTCATCAGATCCCACACAGCCTTTACCTGTCCCGCCACTTTGTCCACATACGCTTTCGGGGAAACGCCCTCTGCCTGGGCTTTCAGCTCAATCTTCTGGCCATGCTCGTCCGTGCCTGTCTGGAAAAACACGTCATAACCCTGAGCCCGCTTGTACCTGGCTATGCTGTCTGCCAGAACGATCTCATAGGTATTTCCGATATGGGGTTTTCCCGATGTATAGGCAATGGCTGTTGTAATATAGTAAGGTCTTTTACACTCTTTGCACATCACTGATTCTCCTTCCAATCAAATTGTAGATGGTTCCTAGTGTACCTTTTAAAATACTTTTCGTCAACATTTTTTCATTTTGTTGTATTATTAAGAAATATAAATTATACTATGAACATAAGTAATTAACAATATCCCACTCGGAAAATAAAAATGGAGAGCCTTTTATGTTGAAAAATACCTGTAAATTCCGTTACGTGTTCCTGTGCTTTCTGCTGTCTGTGTCGTTTCTGTGCTCCTGCGCCCGCAGTTCTCCCCAGCAGTCCGGAGATTATGAAACGTATACCGCGTCAAAAAGCGACAGCGCTCCATCGCCTGCGGCCCCTGCCCCTGACTCCCCCCAGGCCCAAAAGGCCCGCATGGATTTTGATACGCTCTGCGGCAAGCTGTTCCACGATCAGCTTTCGGAAAACTATCTGACCCTTCATTATACCCTGGCGGATCCTTCCGCATACGGGATAACCGACTGCGGCCTGGACTTCGGCGATTTTTCTTTGGATCTCCTGAAAGAAGCCGGAGAAAGCCAAAAGGAAGATAAAGCTACCCTGGATAAGATCCCTGTAGAACTTTTGGACCAGCAGCAGCAGCTTACCTACAAAATCCTGGAGGCCACCTATGAGGCAGAGGAAATGTTTGACGGATTGGAACTTTACTACCAGCCTTTGGCGCCTACCGTAGGCATTCAGGCCCAGCTTCCCGTCCTCCTTGCGGAATACATTTTCTATTCCAAGCAGGATGTGGAGGATTACCTAAACCTGCTCTCCACCATTGACGGGTACTACGGACAGATCCTGGAATTTGAAAAAGAGAAGGCCAAGGCCGGACTTTTTATGACGGACAGCTGTGTTGATACCATTGTCAGCGACTGTGGGGCATACCTTGTGGCGCCGGAGGAAAACTTTCTGACCTCCACCTTTGACGAGCGCATTGACGCCATGACGGACCTTGGGGAGGAAGAAAAAGCCGCCTACAAAGCCCGAAACCTGGAGGTGCTGGCCAACCACTTTATCCCTGCTTATGAAACGCTTTTAAACGGGCTTAAAGAGCTGAAAGGAACCTGCACAAACGAGATGGGGCTGTGCTACCACCCCAAAGGCAAGGAGTATTATGAGTACCTGGTACACTCCTCCACAGGCACTACCTACGAGACCATTGACGACCTGAAAGATGCCGTTGAAAAACAGCTTAATTACGACCTGATGGCCATGTCAAAACTTCTTATGGATCATGAGGAGCTGGGAGAACAGCTGGATAATTATCAATTTTCCTATACCGACCCTAATGAGATCCTGGAACATTTAAGAACGGCTATTGCCGCTGATTTTCCGGAACTGGAACATACCAGTTACACCACCAAATATGTTCCCGCCTCTCTGGAGCAGACCTTAAGCCCCGCTTTCTTCCTTGTGCCGCCTATGGACCGCTATAAGGACTGTGTTATCTATATCAATCAGGGATCTGTCAGCACTTCCGGGGACCTTTACACCACCCTGGCCCACGAGGGCTATCCGGGCCATCTGTATCAGAATGTGTATTTTCTGGGAAACTGCGACTCACCTTTGAGAAAAATCCTCAGCTTCAGCAGCTACAGCGAAGGCTGGGCCACCTATGTGGAAAATTACGCCTACACCATGGACAACGGACTCTCCAAAGAGCTGGGCAGTCTTTTGGCCCACAACGCCTCCGCCTCCCTGGCCCTTCATGCGCTGCTGGATATCAATATCAACTATTACGGATGGGATAAGGACCAGGTGGCATCTTATCTGTCCCAGTACTATGATGTCAGCGACCATACTGTAGTTGACCAGATTTACGGTTATATGCTTGATGCCCCGGTAAACTACCTGAATTACTATGTGGGATATCTGGAGATCCTCCGAATGAAGGAACAGGCGGAAAAAACTCTGAAAGACCGGTTTCAGCTGAAAGAATTTAACCGGTTCCTGCTGGATATGGGGCCGGCGCCATTTACCGTTATCAAGCCTTATTTTAAAGAGTGGCTTAACGCCTCCAAAGGTTAAAAACAACAGCAGTGCCGGGACAGTCCCGACACTGCTGCCTTATCATTCATCTATTTGGATTCTTCGTAATCGTTGGTAAACTCCAGGTAGTCTTCATCCCCATGGACAATGTGACCGCTTTCATAGTTTTCCCCGTTGATAAGAAGTTTTAACTTGTCCAGCTCATAGTTCTCAATGAACGTGTTGGCAATGGAGTTGAGCATCACGGTCTCACCGGCTGTCCCGGACTCCGCGATCTTAGACAGATCCAGGATGCCTATCCTTTCGCCGCTTTCCGCGTCCTCAATGTCCATACCCGGACCCACTTTCTCTCCTCCCTGAAGCTCGAAAGAGTTCACCATGGTCTCTTCTTCAAGGACACCCTTCTCAATAAGGCAGTCTACAAGGGTCTGCTCTGTGACGCCTTCCAGATCAACCTGTACCCGCACAAGGCCGGAAGCGTCACTGTTGGGAACATAGATAAATGCCATCTCGTAGATCGGAGCCGCCTCGTCAGCTTCTCTCTGGATAGCCGCGTTGCTCTCTGCCACCATCTCCGGAGTAATGCCCTCTGGATTGCGCTTCTCTCCCTGAGAAGTTCCGCCTTCCTGAGAGGTTCCGCCTCCTTGAGGAGTTGTCTCTGTCACCTCTGTCGGTGTACACGCCGCCAGTGAAAATGCCATCATGGCTCCTGCCAAACACAAGATCAGTTTCTTCATAATCACAAATATCCTCCTTTAGTAATCTTGCCAGCTTCGAAACCACCGATTCAGCTTCGTCAAAGTCTTAACCAGCGTCTCCATCTCATCTTGACTTAATTCCCTTGAAACGCTGTCTATCATGGCTTTGTGGAATCTGGCGTGGTGCTCATATGCCCTTCTGCCCTTTTCCGATAAAGAGATATAGACTTCCCGGCGGTCCACAGTCCCCCTCTGCCGGATCACATATCCTTTCTTAACCAGGCTGTTCATGGCTATGGTAAGTGTACCTACAGTGACAGACAGAAGACGGGCGATCGTTGACATGTTTTTCGGGTCTCCGGTTCCAATGGCTTCGATTACATGCATGTCATTGTTCGTCAGATCCTTATATTCTTCCGTGATAATGGCTTTCTGCTCAATATCCATAATATCGCGGAACAGATTCACCAGTACTTCATTCAACGTTTGGTACGTGTCCACAGTCTGTCCTCTCATCTGATGGTTCTTCAAAGCTTTCTATCCATATTCATTTGCGCCGAATTTGACGCGCTTCCTAATTATACATGATTTCCCCATGTACGGCAACCACTTATTCCTTAAAAACTCTTAACAAATTTAGGCGTTTTATGGAAAAAAATTATAAATATTGTCCCAAAAACACACTCATGACAACACCGGCCAAGGTGGCTGACAGGGCTCCTGCTAAGGTATATCTCGTCTTTTTTATTTTTACGGACATAAAATAGATGCTCATAGTGTAAAATACGGTCTCCGTGCAGCTTAGCATGACGGAGGTTATCATGCCTAATTTTGAGTCCGGCCCATACTGTTTAAAAATGTCCAGAGCCAGACCGGTGGCCGCGCTGGAGGAAAACAGCTTTACCAGCGCCATGGGAAGTAATTGGGAGGGAAATCCCATGGCTTCTGTCCATTGGCCTAAGAATCCCGCCAGAGCGTCCAGAAATCCCGACGCGCGCAGTACCCCTACGCCCACCATCAGTCCCACAAGAGTGGGCAAAATCCCTGCTACGGTTTTAGCCCCCTCTTTTGCTCCCCTGACGAAATCGTCGTATACCGGGCGTTTCATCAGAAGTCCGAATCCTACGATGTAAAAGATGGTCAGGGGGATGATGTAGTCCGATAGATATAAAATCATTTTCATAAACAATTAAAAACCTCCTTGCACAGCTTCCTCTCTATAGATATAAGATTTTCTTCAAATTTATTACGCTCCCCCCTTCCCAATCTGCCGGCTTTTATGTAAAATAAACATTGTCTATTAAGGAGGTTGCCAAATATGAATTTATTATTTCTTGAATATCCCGCCTGTTCCACCTGCCGGAAGGCAAAGGCGTGGCTGGATAATAACAAGATCCAGTACACAGACCGCCATATCAAGGAGCAGAATCCTACGGCCAGCGAGTTAAAGACCTGGCATAAAAAAAGCGGGCTTCCCTTAAAAAAATTTTTCAATACCAGCGGAATGGTCTACAAGGAGATGAAACTTAAGGACAAGCTGCCTGCCATGAGCGAAGAGGAACAGATACGTCTTCTGGCCGACGACGGCATGCTGGTAAAAAGACCCCTGCTGATTGGGGATGATTTTGTTCTTGTGGGATTTAAGGAGGAACCGTGGAAGGAGGCGTTAAACCTGTGAATCCGTCTGTAATCGCACCAGAGATCTGGAAGCCGGACCTGGAAGAGTTCCGGAAAAAGACAAAGGAATTTTATGCCGGGGAGATGGACAAGGGGGCTTACAAAAGCTTTTCCGGCTACTACGGAAGCTATGCCCAGAAAGGCGGCAAGGCCAACATGCTGCGGCTGCGCATGCCCGGAGGCGTGGTGACAAAGGAGCGGCTGGCCTTTACTGCCGGCGTGATCAAAAAATACCGGATCCAGCGGGTGCATTTTACCACTTGTCAGACTATCCAGCTTCATGATCTGGGGCCTGACGCCGCAAGCGCTATCATGGAGGAGGCCCTGGAAGCGGGCATCGTGACCCTGGGCGGAGGCGGAGATTATCCCCGCAACGTGATGTGCTCCCCTCTCTCCGGCGTGGAGATGGACGAGTATTTTGACGTTCTGCCCTGGGCTTTGGCTGCCGGGGATTATCTTCTGACGTTTATCAAGGCGGAAAAAATGCCTCGTAAACTGAAAGTGGGGTTCTCCAACTCCAAGCGGAATCTTACTCATGCCACATACCGTGATCTGGGATTTGCCGCGCGGCCTGACGGAACCTTTGACGTGTACAGCGCAGGCGGTTTGGGAAGCAATCCCAAGTTCGGCGTCAAAGTGGCAGAGGCTGTGCCGCCGGAAAAGATCCTGTACTATATTAAGGCCATGTGGCTGACTTTCCGGGCTTACGGCAATTATCAGAGCCGGGCCAAGGCCCGCACCCGCTTTATGCAGGATTCCCTTGGAGGGCCGGAGAATTATAAGAAAGCCTTTGATGAAAAGCTTAGGGAAGTTCTGGACTCCAAAAAGAACCTGGATATCGCCCCCAAACGGCTTCCTGACGCAAAGATGGGGGACCAGAGTTCCATTGACCATCCAAGAGCGCTTCCCCAGAAGCAGCCGGGACTTTACACGGTGGTGTGGCATCCCATCGGCGGCATGGCTGACCCGGATACTATGTGTGCTTTAAATGACGCGCTGGCTTCGGTGTCCCATGCCCAGCTTCGTCTTGCTCCCGATGAATCTGCTTACATCGTTAACCTGACCGGTTCTGAGGCCCAAAAGATTTTGGAACTGACAAAGGACAGCGCCGGCACTTTATTTGAAACCTCTGTCAGCTGCATCGGCGCCGGCACGTGCCAGCAGGGTCTTAGGGATTCCCAGGCCCTTCTGTCCTCCTGTGTGGAAGCGGTCCGCAAAGCAAAGATCCCTGACGGCGCTTTGCCCCAGATCCACATTTCCGGATGTCCTTCTTCCTGCGGCACTCATCAGACCGGCTCCATCGGTTTCAGAGGCGGCGCCAAGAAGGTGGACGGCGTCATGGAACCTGCCTTCTCCTTGTTTGTCAACGGCAATGAACGGCAGGGATGTGAGGCCATGGGACGGGAAGTGGGCGTTATCCTGCAATCGGCTATTCCTGATCTGCTTGTAAAATTGGGAAAGGTTGTGGCGGAAAGCGGAATGGATTATGAGAGATGGAATGAAAACAATCCGGAAGCCATCGACACCGTTGCGAAAGAATTTCTTGTGTAGTTTTGACTGAAAGAAAATGATTTAGGAAAGCTGCTGTATGGAAGGCTTTTTGGCCATGATCCATACAGCAGCTCTTTTTACCAATTTACCGTTTTACCCCCTTAGCCCCGGAAAGCGTCTGCTGGCTCAAAATATTCGTATCAAAGGTATAAGTCAGGCTCTTCTCCTCCCTTTCCCTTTTCATAGCCAGCTGGATCATCCGGTCCAGAAGCTGCGTATATTTCACGCCCACAGGCTCCCACAGATAAAAAGCCAGGGAACCGGGTATGGTATTGATCTCATTAAGGTACAGTTTATCCGTATCCCTGTCAATCATAAAGTCAATCCTTGAAACCCCGCTGCACCCCAGACACTGGAAGGCTTTTACCGCCATATCGCGAACTTCTTTCCGCTTATCCTGTGACAATTCCGCTGGTATTTTTCTGGACACGCTGGCCATTCCCTTGGAACCGCCTTTGGCGTTGTTAAGATATTTGTCTTCATAGCTTAGGATCTCATCGGAATGAAGAGGTTCTTCACATTCCGATGCCTCGGCTTCATTCTCATCCCCAAGTACGGCGCAGTTAATCTCCCGAAGGTTCATGATGGCAGGCTCCACAAGGATCCTTGTGGCGTAGGTATAAGCGTCATCAATAGACTTTTCCAGTTCCGTCTTGTTTTTCGCCACGCTGATCCCCACGCTGGATCCAAGGTTTACCGGCTTGACGATCACCGGATACCCAAATTTTTTCTCCACCCTGTCGATCATGGCAGCCACATCCCGGTAGTCGCAAGACCGGAAAAGAATACAGTCCAGAACCGGAACACCGTTATCTTTCAGAACCGCTTTCATCAGATATTTGTCCATTCCCAGAGCCGAAGCCGTCACATCACAGCCTACAAAGGGAAGTCCTACCGTTTTCAGATACCCCTGCAGCGTTCCGTCCTCCTCATTGGTTCCGTGGACGATGGGAAACGCCACATCTACGGCAATGGCATTGTTTTTTCCGAATTTTTTCATGGGATAGGGCATCATGGATACCTGCCCGTTTTCATTGATAAATATGACTCTCTGAGATTTTTTCAGCAGTTCCGGGATATTTTTGTACGCCTCAATGTCCCCTGTCTTCTCCCCTGTGTACATGTCACCGTCTTTGGTGATGTATACCGGGATGATCTCATATTTTTCCCTATCCATGCTCATTATGGCCTGGATAGCCGAGATAATGGAAACCTCATGCTCCACGCTCTTTCCGCCAAACAGCACTGCTACCTTTGTCGTCATAGCCTTAAATCTCCTCTCAATATCCAATAATCAGGTTCAATAATTATCCGGCAGATCATTTTCCAGCAAAATGTATTTGTGGCCATCTTCTTTTATGGCATAAGCCCAAGTCAGGGCTTCTTCCAGCTTCTCCACTGTCTGGCATTTGTCCATGGCAAATCCGGACTCCTGAATGCCTTTTCGGATGGGCTCTGTGTGCTTTTTGCCTACCAGGGCAATATAGTCGCAGCAAGCGGCGGCATAGCCGCCGAACTCGTAGTTATACCGCTCTTCCTCCGCTCCCAGCTCCACCATGCCGGGAGTAATGAGGATCCGCACGCCGTCGAACATAGCCAGGGTTTCCACCGCCGCCTTGGAACCGGCGGGATTGGAATTGAAAGCGTCGTCAATGATGGTGACCGGTCCTTTATCCAATATCTTCATGCGGTGCTCCACTGACTGAATGCGGCGCACCGGGACTTTCAAATCTTTCAGGGCAATGCCCAGCTTATGGGAAACGGCTATGGCTCCCACCACATTGACCACATTATGGCTGCCGATCAGGCGCATCTGAAACTGTTCCGTCTCACCGTCAGGGGCAGTTACCCGAAACTCCGTGCCAAGCTGGGACAATTTGATGTCAGAAGCCTGGTAGCCTTTTGAGCCGTAAAAAATACAGCTTTCGTATTGCCGGCCTTTTTCTTTTATATGGTCATTGATATAAGAATTGTCTCCGTTTAAGAACAGCATCCCGTCTTTTGGCAGGGCATCCGCCAACTCGAATTTGGTGGATTTTATGTTGTCCATATTGAAAAAGGTCTCCAAATGCTGGGGGCCTATGGAGGTGATAATCCCATGGTCCGGATGTACGATGTCGCAGATCTCTTTTATGTCTCCTACATGGCGGGCTCCCATTTCGCAGATGAAAATTTCGTGGGAGGGTTTTAGGGATCCTCGGATAGTTTTGACCACACCCATAGGCGTGTTATAACTGGCCGGGGTCATCAGCACGTTGAAGCGGCTCTGCAGCAGGGTATTTAAAAAGTATTTGACGCTGGTTTTTCCGTAGCTGCCTGTTATGCCGATGATGGTCAGCTGGCGGCTGTCCTGGAGACGTTTTTTCGCGTCGTTGATGTAATGCCGGTTAATGCCTTTTTCAATGGGGCTGTTGATGATATTGGAAGGCAGAAGGAAAAATTCTTGGCACAGCAGCACAAGGCCGCAGGCTGCCCAAAGACCTTTTTGGCCTCCTAAACCATACAGGACTGCCGCCATGAGCAGGCTTAAAGCCCCATTGGTAATTATAAGCCTTTTTACCCGGTTGGTGTATACCAGCTTTTTCTTGGTGTTATTGCGTTTCAGCAGACGGTAATACCATATGGTCACAAGCGTGCAGATAAGCAGAATAAACGCTGTGACGCCATGGGGGAACACCGCTGCCAGAAGTCCGGCTAAAAAGCCTGCCAAAAGCAGGCCCTGCTTCCTTATATTTTTTTTCATCCAGGAAATATGCTCTGTATTTTTGTATCCGTTCAGCTGGAACATGTGCATATTGTAGCGCATAGCCAAACAGGCGGCACATAAGGCGGTTACCAATTGGATAACCAACATAATCTTCATCATTCTGCTTTACTCTCCCCACTATTATCCCATTTTAAAATATGACTCCATAATCCTGCGAAATACTGCCGGCTGATCTAAAAAGCTGAAATGACCGGCGCCGTTTATGACTGCCAGCCCTGCGCCGGGTATCAGCTGCTCCATCAATCTTCCGTCTGACAAAGGCGTCGCGGTGTCCCGATCCCCCCATATCAGCAGGGTATCCTGACGGATATCTTTCAGCAAGGGGGTCAGATCTTCGTTGACCGCTTTCACCAAGCACTGGCGCATCATCGGCGACGCATTGCGGTAATCCGCCGAACCCTGACGGCTTTTCCAGTCGTCGATCAGTTCCGGGCAAATGGCGTAAATCGGTTTTAGGGCTGTGATCTTTTTCATGACCTTGTAGGTTTTTATTTTCAGTTTTTGCTTCCATGTCTTTTTCGGCAGGATTCCGGCGCTGTCTATGAGGACAATGTTTGAAATCTCAAAGGGCAGAGACGGTCTGGCGGCCAGACGGATTATGACTCTTCCGCCGTAAGAATGGCCTATGAGAGAGGCTTTTTCAATGTGCAGCGCATCCATGAATTTCACCATGAATCGGGCATAGTCTTCTACAGCCCATGGATCGCGGGGTTCGTCGCTGTCGCCAAAGCCGGGAAAATCCAGCTGGATCACTCTGTACTTTGCGTTGACGCAGGCGGCTACAGAGTCATATGCCGCCATGTTTGTTCCCCAGCCCTGAAGGATTA
>Ga0137308_101257_pt1 | contig 26964 bp, 26 predicted proteins | sample Inofrocosms_June_FD_97181 | JGI IMG/M metagenome (GOLD analysis project Ga0137308, IMG submission 97181) | Mouse cecal microbial communities from Vienna, Austria - N-Acetylneuraminic and N-Acetylglucosamine D2O microcosms_June | ecosystem: Host-associated > Mammals > Digestive system > Large...
TATTTAGGATTCCCATAAATCTACTGTCTATTACTTGGGATTTCCTATGATTTACACAAACTTTGTGTCCAGTTTTATGGGTACATTTTATTCTTATTTTATAATGTTGGATGGATTGAATTGTGTTGCTGTTTTATTAGGAAAGGATACAAACAAAACGATGTTATTGTATTTGATTATTAAATTGCAAATTTTGTAGAATTTTATCAAAAATATCCTTGTCATCGCTCGAATTTTGTGATAAACTGTTTTTAGAAAGGATCATGTTCGGGGCGAGAATAGCGGGATAGCACAAGAGGCAATATTCGTGAATATGATTCTTTCTAATTTTATTGAAATATTGTGGGCGCAATCTCATTAGCTTTAGATGATGGGTAGTTCACAAATAAGTGACAATTATGAAAGAATTAATAAAATATATACTAACTATGCAAGATGCTTTGATCGGACTTCTTTTTATCTCCTATATCCTAGCATCTATTGTTGTTTTTGCAATCGCATGGTATAAAATCAATCCAATCATTCAGGCATATCTTGCGACGAACGATGAGCAGTGTGAGCTTATGAAGAAGTTCTATCCTGGGCTAAGGGCTCTTATATGTGATCTGAAACTATCTATTGAAAAAGCACAAAGCAATGAGCTTTATACAGGGCTGTTCCGTTCTGTAGACAGATACCTATATTATGAAAAAGACCCGGAAAGATATCAAAGCCTTTATAAAGAAGAGATGCCAATGATGGATTCTTTTCTTACAGCAATGCGGGAGGTTACGGAAAAATATGCAGAAATCAGTGAATACTTGTTAACGCATACTTTGCCGCTGACGCCCGTTTTTCGTCCTTTTCTGAAAAGAAAAGTCAGCAGAGTGCTGTCAGAGCTTTATCGCTACGCTTTAATGTGGTATGAATATCATCAGAAAGCGGTTCCGATGGAAGTCTTTTATGAGCAGTATACAAAGTATCATAGAAAATATGAAAAGAAGATGAAACCTAAGAAATTAGACCGCTATCTGGTGATTTTGGATCGATGGTATCAAAAATATTAGAGTTATCGACAAATATTTACAAAAATTTGCTTTTTTTTGAAAATAGGTCTTGTTTATTTTATATTTTTGTGGTATTCTTTAACAAGAGAGACGTATTCAGTTAAGAAATTGTACTTCATTTTTACTAAAGATAAAATTAACTGGATGCGGCTCTTTTTTTATAAATATTTCTATATCAAATCTTAGAGAAATTCAGAAATCTAATAGTTTCTAGATTTGTAGTTAATTACTTTAGAAATTCCCATTCTCTGTGCACGTAGCGCCACCTCGAATGAAACAGGGACAATGGCTACTTGCTTGTTCCATCTGCCGCAAAATTGTATTATACTATCCTTAACGGTAAAGACCGGCTTGTGCTTGTACCTTTTCGCCCGTTATAGAAATTGGTTTCTGGCTCTCTCATTTGCACCACCGCCTGTCAAGCCGGCATCGGCAAAAAAGACGTATAGTAAACTAAGAATAGACAGGGGCCATGCCGTAAATTTTTTGAAAGAGGTATCGGGTATGAACATAATTTACGACAATTATTATGGTATCAATGTACACAAAAAACTTATGGTCGCCTGCTTTCTGCATGACGGCAAACAGGAAGTGCGCGAGTTTGGGGCGACCACCAGGGAGTTTCTTAAGCTTTGCGGCAAGCTTTATCCCGGATCGGACGCAGAGCGAGCTCCGTGATTCTGTCAGCTACTGCAAAAGCCTTGTGCAGGAGAAAAACCAGAAATTAAACCGCCTGCAAAAGCTGCTGGAAGGCGCCAACATCAAGCTGTCCGGTACCGTTTTAAACATAAACGGAAAAATCGCCCGTGCTATCCTGGATGTGCTGGCTTACAGCGGCAGGCTTGGCGCGGAAAATACGATGCACTGGCTGCTGCGAAAAAAATTATCGGTCTTAAGGCGTCCAAAGAACAGATCCTGGAGGATGCCAATGGCGTGGTCTCCACGCTCCAACAGAAAATGATGAGCGTAATCCTTTCCAATATCGAAGAGCTTGATAAGCACATCCGGGAGCTCGGCGACTAAATTGGCGAACATATGAAGCTGGAATAGAAAAAGACCGTTGACACAATCAAAGAGGTCACAGGGCTTGGAGTGGACAGTACAAGGGAGATATGGGTCGTTTCGCAACGGACAGCCATCTGGCGTCATGGGTGGGCATATGCCTCGGCAATAACGAAAGCGCAAAAAAGCGGAAGTCTGGGAAAACCACCAAAGAGAACAAGCTCCTGTGGGCGACGCTTATTACATGAGCCCATTGCGCGGTAAGAAATAAGAACGCCTGTTTTTACGTGCGGTTCATCCGCATCCATGCACACCGCGGGGGAATGTGGGCGTACGTAGCCGTGGTCCGTTCCATCATGCTAGCTGTATACCATATATTGAAAGACGGCGTTAAATATAGAGATCTTGGGAGCGGGCATTATAACTAGTTTCATAAAGAGCGTAAATTTCATTCGTTATTAAAAAAATTAAAAGCACTTGGTTGGGAGCAGGCGCAGGTGGTGGAAGCACGGGCAGCCTTATCTTAAAAAATAAATTACACAATTTAGATAAAAAGTATGAGTAGGCCGTGGGGACGTTTGAGCTTTTTTGGAGTATTTGCCGCGAATTGGGGGTTAGTTTTCATGGTAAAGAAATTAAGTAGGAGATTTCTTGAAAAACAAAACCTTTTTTATGAATCGTATAGAGTTTTGTATAAACATCGGTAGATCTATAATTCTTTTTGTCAGAATATTAATTATATTTATAAAAGAAAGGGGTAAAGGTTGAAAAATAATAAATACATAGAGACACCTGTGGTGTCTAATACTGGGAGTATAATGACATGGAAAGGAGTGGCGATCCAATTATCTATTATTATAAGTATTTATTATTGGATTTAATAACATTTCCAAGATATATGCTTTTGGTACTTATAGCAGGAATAGGTGTTTATAAGAAATATCAGGTCAAGCGAACTTTATTTGATTTTCGTTTCCTAAGGAACTATTTTGGACAGGTTTTTCGAATAAAATAACCAAGAATTCGTTATATCATATAGTGGATTTGGTTCATAGTGTATAAACAAATCTGAAAAGCTCGCTTCGGTACTGAAATTAGATGTCTGGAAGCTATTCTGGAGGAAACTTAATGAATGAGTTATTACCTGAAATTTGACGGCAATTGTGTGGAAAAATCAGAAAAAAGCAGTATATCGAGTATTATGTTGAAAAGTAATGGTGAAATTAAAAATGCAATAAAATATAAGAATGTGTTTTTTTATTTGTCTCTTAAGTATGGAATTGATGTGACCGATATAATATAGAAGAATGGATATTTGTAAAATGCATGGAGGCATTATATTATCTTTATGAGAAATGGAGCAGTGTCTGTTTCTTTTTTATTATTATTTCCAAATTTTTTATATTTTGTAGAGGTAGGAAATGGATTCTAACTAAATACTATGTGGTTAATACAGATCGTCTTAGGGTAAAGTAGTAAGAGAAAAAACAACGTTGACTGTCATCTTATGACAGCATAAATATGACTTATTAATCATAATAGAAAGAGTTATTTGTGTTGAGAAGGTGATGGAATATACATTTACCTGAATTTGTTATAAGTTCACGACTTTTTCTTCCGTACATGATGATTCATGGCTCTTCCATCTAGGAATTATAAATCAAAAATTGAGATACAATATTATTTATATTTTGCGTCTTGAGCGTAAGAAAGGAATGGCAAAATTAATGAATATTATCATTGCGGGAACAGGTTATGGGCAAGAAAAGTTTGAACAATATTTGAGTGATGGGATAGACGTTGTGGGATATGTTCAAACAATAATTAATGGAGAAGAGAGGAAAAATGGTAAAAGAATATATTCATTTGATGAATTGAGGTCGATTGAATATGATAAGTTAGTTGTTACTAATATGTATTCTAATGAAATTAAGAAGAGATTAGAAGAATTGTCTATTGACTTAAACAATACAGTGTTTTTATATCCTTGGAATGATTTAGATTATATTGAAGGGACAAAATTATATCATTGGGATGTTATTGAACAGATTGCTCCTTTGTATATAAATAAATTAAAATCAAAAAGAATTATTATAGATAGAATGTATATTGATAATATTGACGAAAGTATATTGGATAAGCATTTAGTGCAGAAATGGGATTATTTCAGATATCGGACATTTGAGCTGATTGCACAGCAAATTAGTGATATACCCGGTTGTGCGGCGGCAGGCGTATTTAGAGGTGAATTTGCTGAGATTATAAATGCAGTGATGCCTCAAAGAAAATTATATTTATTTGATACCTTTGAAAGTTTTAATAAGCAAGAATATGAACAAGAAAAAGAGTTAGGTTATGTTGACGAAAGTCATTATAATGCATTTAAAAATACAAGTGTACAGAAAGTATTGAGTCGAATGCCTTATTCTAGTCAATGTATTATAAAAAAAGGTTATTTTCCAGAAACAACAGAGGGAATAGAGGAGGTATTTGCGTTTGTCTCTTTAGATATGGATTTAGAAAAATCAATATATGAAGGATTAAAATGGTTTTTGCCAAGAATGGTATCAGGAGGCGTAATATTTGTACATGATTATAATAATAAAGAATTACTAGGTGTAAAAAGAGCAGTTGAAAAATATGAAAAGAAATATGGGGAACTCTGCAAGATACCATTAGCAGATAGAGGTGGAACGTTAGTGGTAATAATGATTATTAATAATTCAAGTAAAATATCAAAGTTGAAAGAAAAGGAATACCGTATTTATGGATAGTGTTGATGTTGAAGAAAAGGGGATTATATTATATGGTGCAGGAACGCAGAATCTTAGAATGGCTTTTCAGCCGATTGTTTCTGCTGGTATTGCTATTGCAGCTATTGTAGATAAGGATAAGAAAAAACAAGGCAAACTATTTTATGGTAACAAAATAGTCTCGCCTGATGAATTGTTGAAATTTGAAGAAAAACAAAGAAAATACCAAATTATAATAACGATTCGTACAGAAGAAACAGTGGTTCAAGTAAAAGAGGAATTGTCAAAACTAAAGTATGCAGAAGTATTTACTTTTCAAGAATTTATAGAAAATAAAAGATTGAACAGTAAGGTGAAAAGATTTGCATGTATTATGTTTCATTTGGTAGATCATTGTAACATAAGTTGTGTACGATGTTCACATTTTTCTCCTTTAGCTCCTCAAGATGGATTTTATTTGGATGAACATGTTTTTGAGAAAGATTGTCAAAGATTAATGCAATTAACCAAAGGGGATATAGATGAAATTCAATTATCAGGAGGCGAGCCAACACTTCATCCGAATGTCCATATTTTTCCTTATATTGTAAAAAAATTTTTCCCTAATACAAAAATAATTTTGATTACAAATGCAATTAAAATGGGTGAAATGAAAGAAATATTTTATCAATCTTGTGTAGATAATGATGTTGAGTTATGGATATCTAGATATCCGATTGATTTTGATTATAATAAAATTGTAAACAATTTAAGAAATAAGGGAATAAAAGTAGCATTTGGAAACACTGGTAATACTGAAGTAAAACCAAAAGAGATGTGGGGATTACCTATGAGACTTAATGGTGGTATGGATAAACAGCATAACTTTGATTGTTGCCTTTGTATGCAATATATTTTGAGAGAAGGTAAATTATATCCTTGTGCTAATAGTGCATATATTGATTTATTTAATAATTTTTTTCAGCAAGAACTTCCTGGACCAGAGATTAATGGTGTGGATATTTATAAGATAGATAGTATAAGTGAATTGACAAATAAGATTTCTCAGTCAGTGCCATTATGTGAGTTTTGTGATGCACAGCATCGATTGCCTGGGATCCCTTGGTGTGCCTCTAAAAAGGAAATTAGTGAATGGATTTTATAGTAGCACATCAGAAAGGAAAATTTATATGAAAAGTATAAAAACAGGACATGAGTTGGATAAGCTCGCACAAATATGGCTTGATCGAAATAATAAATTTTATATTTGGGGAGCTGCAATTGCAGGAAAAAAATTTATAAGTCGATTTAAAGAAGAACTTTGTATTAAAAAAATAATTGATAGTGATCCAGAAAAAACCGGTAAATTTGTGGAAAATAGAATAATTGTTAAATTTGATCCAAGATTCTTGGAATCAGGAGATAAGATCATTGTATGTACTAATTTTTATCATGAGGTACGACAGGAATTATTAGAGAGTGGATTTAGAGAAAATATTGACTTTATAGAACGAAAAAAATTTTTGGGAATTAGGTATTATTATAAAGAAAAACAAATTTTCATACATAGAGTTGACGTGTCAGTTACAAATAAGTGTACATTATGTTGTGAAAAATGTAATATGTTGATGCCTTATTTTCAGGAACCCAAACACAAAAGTATTGAATCTATAAAACAAGATTTGGATATTTTTTTTCGTTGGGTTGACGTTGTAGAAGTCTTTGATATTTTGGGAGGAGAGCCGTTACTTTATCCTGATTTAATAGAATTATTGATGTATATAAAAGAAAATTTTATGAGTAAAATTGATTCTATTCATATTTTTACAAATGGGACATGTATATTAACGAAAGAGCTTTTACGAATCTCAAAGGAATTATCAGTAGTTTATGATTTAAGTGATTATACAGAAGGAATTCCCGCATTAAAAGAGAAAGTAGATAAATTTGAAAGTGATTTATTGAATAATGGTATAACAGTGTTTAGGGATAGATTGAAAAATTGGCTGGATTTTGGTTATCCTGAAGTGAATTATGATAATTACTCAGAAGATGAACGAATAGTTCATTTCCATAGATGTGGAGCAACATTCAGAGGATTGTATGATAAGAAATTTTATTATTGTCATTTAGAAGCTAGTGCTGTTCAAGCGGGGCTTTTTGAACAACTTGAAGGAGATTATGTCGAATTGGATCAATTAAGTGAGGAGAATAAAGTAAAGATAGTTGAATTTGATCAGGGATATAGTATAAGAGGTTATCCTAGTTTTTGTTTGAGGTGTGATGGTTGTGGAAGCAAAAGAAAGATTCCAGTGGCGAAACAATACAAGAAAAATGACAGAAGAAGAGAGATATGTTGTCGACACATTTAAAAAAGCTTTTGAAAGAGACTCTTCTAAAAGGATATGTTTATATGGGACAGGAAGGTTTACAGAGCTTTTATTAAATGAAGTGAAGGAATACAATATTCTTGGAGTAACTGATTTTAATGAGAGAAAAAATGTCGGGGGGGGTATAAATTACTTTCGAGAGAATTTGTTGAGGATAAGATTGATATTCTCGTCTTGATTGCCAATCCAGCAAATATACATTTGGTATTTAAAAAGGTCAGAGAACTACCAGAAAAAATAAATATTTATACGATAGATGGAAGAGATGTTAGAAAAGAAGAAAAATTTAAGGAACAAGCTGTAATAAATGAAACGATATCCAGGTTGAGGAGATACGTAGTTTCATCAGAGGATGAGAAGGCTATAGTCAGGTTTCAAAAAAAAGTTTTAGGCGATGGGCTAGTAAGGATACAAGATGTATATTCTTTGATAAATATTTTTGTTGCTCCATGGCTTTTGAGTTATTTTGCTTGGTTTTTGCGTAAAATAAAAGAAATAAAAGCAGATATTGTATTATTACCATCCAGAGATGGGTATTTATTTTATAAGTTATATGAGCTTTTACCAAATCATAATTCGTTACCACAGATAATGTATTTTTATCTTTCAAGGCGGTGTGTGTCAGTAGCATCTATTAAAAACATATTAGATATCAAAATAATAGCTAATCAGGTATATAGCGGAGAGAAAAGGAATTTCTTGAAAGAAAGATTTGGAGTAGATATTTCTCTGGAGGAAAGCGAACTTTTACTTTCAAGAGAAGAATTGGCATTACGATATAAGGATTGTATATTAGAGAATGCTAAAGAGGAAAGAGAATATTTTGACATTTATTTAAGACAAAAAGGAATAGAAAACAGTAAGAGTATATTAACGTTTGATTTTATAGGGAGAGGGACAAATCAATATTGTCTAGAAAAAATAATAGGAAGACCATTAGAATGTTTGTATTATTTCAAGATTGAAGATGAAGGATGTATAGAAAAAAATAGGACAAAAGGAGTAATATCATACAGTGGGATGGGTAGTTTTTATATGAAAAAATTGTTTACACAAAGAAACCAGGTTTTGTTTGAAGCAATTGTTTCTGCTCCTCATGGAATGGTAGAAAGATTCAAGGAAGATGGTATACCTGTTTTTCAGAAAAGTGATAAAATTGATAAGAGTTATTTTAGTGAAGTTCAAAGGGCTTGTACAGATTACTATTTTGAAATGTATTCCGACCAGGATTCACCGAAAGAATTAAACCTGATGCTTGTTGATCGAATGGCAGAAATAATGGAATACAGTTGCATTACAATAGATGAAGAGGTGAAAAAAAACTTTACAGTAGATGATCCATATCAAAATATGTGTACAAATCCATTTTTTGACGGATATTTAAAATAAAAGAATTAAGAATTAATTAGAAAAACATATTTTAGTGAAAGGGAAAGATTATGGATTGTAATGTTTTAAAAAATATGTATATACGAACATTTCAAGATATTGGTAAGTTTTCTGAAATTGTTTTATGGGGAGCTGGCTTTGCATTTGAAGATACGATAGATCTATTAGGAAGGGATAAAATTGTAGCAGTTTTTGATAATAATCATGAAAAATGGGGGAAAACGATTTTTGGATTTCAAATTAAATCGCCTGATAAAGAATTAGAAAAATATGTAACAGATAAAACAGCATTTATTATTTCAACAAATGGATATCAGTATGAAATAGCTGAAGATCTAATAAAAAATAGAGGGATCAGTCAAAGACAGATTTTTTGTAATTCGAATAAAATGGTGGAAAAATGGAGATATAGACCAAATGTAATTTTAGAAAATATGACGCGTATACGAAAAGTATTTCAAAGACTGGCAGATCAAGAATCTAAAGATTACTATATTAATTTTTTGTCAGCATGTATGACTAGAAATCCGTTATTCTATAAGGATAATCCTAGGAGTATTGGTAATTATACGTACAGGTCAGAGTTAGCAAATCCAGGTTTGGTTGGCGGAGAAGTTATATTAGATTGTGGAGCGTATAATGGTGATACGGCGAGGTTGTTTCGTCAAATTACACAAAATAATTGCGAAATATATTGTTTTGAACCAGTTACAGAAAATTACAATGAGCTCTGTTCATGGATTGAAAAAGAAAATATAAACAAAGTTTATGCGATACATGTTGGAGTTGGTAAGGATAAACATATTGATAAGGTATTTTCTACAGAAGAAAAAACGACAAAAGGAGCTGTAGGTTCAAATCGTTTTAATAGTAAGAATCCAATTATAAGTCAGATCCAGGTGGATACATTAGATAATATGTTGGGCAAAAATAAAGTGGACTATATTAAGATGGATATAGAAGGCGCTGAAATGGATGCTCTGAAAGGTGGAGCAGGAGTAATAGAAAAAAATCATCCTAAGATGCTTATTAGTGCTTATCATAAAATTACGGATATGTGGGAAATACCAGACTATGTGCTCGATATTGATAATAATTATCAGATCTTTCTGGGACATCAGCCGCATGCACCTTATGAGCCAGAATTTATGTTTGTTTAATTTTTTTAGAAAGGGTTAAAAGCATGAGAAGTGAAAGGTGGATAACTATTTGGAGTTATGCACAACGCAGAACAAGCTTTACAAAGTGGGAAAATCAGAATTCATTTAAGCTGGAAATACCTAATAATGTAGCCGGTTATGGGATAAAATTAAAGTTTAGTAATTGGTATGGAACCCGAACAGTAGGAGTTAGAAGTGTAAAAATTTGTTTGCGAGAACAAGAGTATTTGGTCAAAGTAAATTTTCAACAGGAATTTTCTGTATCACCAGACAGAGATGTTTTTTCAGATGTAATATTTTTAGACATAGCTCCAAAAGATATACTTAAAGTAAAAGTAATATTTGTAGATCAGCTTCGCCCAGAATCAGGTAATACTTTTCAAAATGGAATAGCTATGATTCTACAGTCTGTATTACTTGTGACAAATGAAAAAGTAAATGTTGTTGCGTTTTTTGGCGATAGTATTACTCATGGACAGAAGTGGACTAAGCCACTAGTAGAAGAATGGTATAAAAGATATTCTGGTAAACTTGCAGCATTTGAAGTGGCCGTTGGAGGATCGCGTTTGTTAAGTGATTCACCTGTTAAAGAGGATGAAACATTGGGGTTTCGAGCTATTACTCGATTCAAACATGATATTATAGAAAATGAGGGGATCAATTATGTTGTTTTTGCATTAGGCTTGAATGATCTTTCTATGGAAGAAGGGGAGTTATTGACGTTGGAATCTTATCAGAAAGAGGTTCTAAAATTAATAGATTTGGCACATGAAAGAGAAATTAAAATGATTGCATTGACTATTACCCCGCGTATAGAAAGTGAATATTATACACTTAAAAAGAATGATCTGAGAAAAGAAATTAATCAATGGATTCTGAATGATGCGCCATTTGACTTAGCAGTAGATATTGCATCTAGTGTTGCGAATGAAGATGATACAGCATTAAAAAAAGAATATCGGGATATTGATGGTATTCATATTAATGAAGCTGCGGGAAAGGTAATTGCAGATTTATTAAAAAATACACAAATATTTTAGTATATGTTAAAATAGATATGGAGGATTTTATGTGGAAGCAAGGATATTTGCAGAACAAATTATAAAAGATCATTATGAATCAGGTTTGGCTTTTTATTTGGAAAAAGGAATGCAAAAATATTTTCAAAAGAAAAGACAGAGACACAAATATTTTTGTATATTTGGCGGTGGAGTGCTAGGAACGACTTTATGTAATTGGCTACAGAGATATGGGATAAAGGTTGATTATTTTTGTGATAACGATTCAAGTAAAATTGGTAAAAAGATTTCTGGAGTACCATTTGTTCGATTTGAATTTTTATCTGATTTGAAATATGATACTTTTGTTATGGTATCCGTGACTAACAAAGGTGATGGATGTTATTACAATAATGATATTAATCAACAGTTGAAGGATTTTCCTTATAAAATGTCTAATATCTTAAAGTTTATTGCTTTTTATACAAATGATTATCATTTATCTTATCAGGAATGCTTAAAGAGTTCAAAAAAAATTGTAGAATCTCTTTCCGATAAATATTCAATCGAATTATTTTTGGAGCTGTTAAAATTAAAATTTGTTGACAATCCTTTACCAATTAATAGTAATCCATTAGAAAAATTTTATAATTCGGTACAATATTTTAACCATGAGTATTACAAACATACAAAAAATGCAGTTGTGGTAGATTGCGGTGCATATGATGGAGATTCCTTAAAAGAGTTTATACATTTTTTTCAGGATAAATTTAATAAATATTATTGCTTTGAAATGGATAAAAATGCATTTTTAGAGTTAAAAAGATATTGTTCATTTCTTCCTGAAGAATATCAGAATAAAATTGTATTATATCCATATGGAGTGTTTTCAGAAAATCGAGTATCTTATTACAATACCTCAACAGATACATTGGGATCTTGTATAAGTGAGGAAGGAAAAGAAAAAATACAATTATATGCATTGGATGAAATTTTGGAAAATGAAAAGGTAACATTGATAAAAATGGATATTGAAAACTCAGAGCTACCTGCACTGCAAGGTGCGAAAAATATAATAAATAAGTGTCGACCTATTCTTGCGATTAGTATATATCATTCGACGGAACAATTTTTTAGAATACCTTGTTATATATTAGATAATTTTCCTTTTTATAAGTTATATCTAAGTTTACATACAACTATTACAGATGATGCTGTTTTATATGCCATACCATAAATGACGAAATTAGATATTAGGAGGATAATTTAATGAATAAAGAAGAAAAAATTGATTGGGTGTATTCTAAATTAGAAGATGAAGAGTCAAGAATAATATTTGAAAAAAGAAAAAAATTTTATTATACTGGCGATTATCATTATCTTGCAGATATTATCGACCAATTTGTGCCTGAATTCTCAGGTTGCAAATGGAATCCTGAAATTGAAAAGGATTTAATACGAGATGTAGTAGGATTGGATAAAAAACTTATTATTTTTGGTGCAGGTTATAACGGGAGAAGAGTGTTACAATTGGTTTATGCGGGGGGGGGTATTGTAGAATATTTTTGTGATAATAATAAAAAGAAGCATCATACAATGATTGATGGTGTTGAAGTTATTTCTATTGAGGAATTATTAAGTCGAGAAGTGGTAGATGATCTTGTATTTATTATTAGTCCAATGCTTCCAGAGGGTTACAATGCAATCTTTGATTTGTTAATCAGACATGATATTTTAGTTAGCAATATATTTAAGCTTTCAGATTACAATTATATGAAAGAGCTTAATGAATCACAGTATTTTGATGAAGTACTTTCTTTTGGAAGAGATGAGATATTTATTGATGCAGGAAGTTATGATTTTTTTACTAGCTGTTTATTTATTAAGAGGATGAATAATCTTGGGTTTGGATATAAAAAAATATATGCATTTGAGCCGGACGTTGCTAATTTTAGAAATTGTCAGAAAAAAATAGAAAATTTAGGATTGAATAATATATCTTTGATCAATGCTGGATTATGGAGTACCAATACAGAACTACAATTCAATTCTTTAGCTAATGCTGGTTCATTCATTGAGAAGGCTAGAATTCAAGATGATACTTTTGAAGGATTAAAGAATTTGAATATAAATTCAGAAAAATTAAAAGTAGTTTCTCTTGATTCTTGTATAAAGGAAAAGGTAACATTTATCAAAATGGATATTGAAGGGGCGGAAATTGAAGCATTGAAGGGAGCAAAGAATATTTTAATTAGAGATAAACCAAAACTGGCAATATGCATATATCATAAAAAAGAAGATCTGTGGGAAATACCATATTATATAAAAAATTTAGTTCCAGAATATAAATTGTATATTAGGCATTATAGTAATTATGCACATGAAACTGTGCTGTATGCTGTATGTGAAGGAGAGATGTAAAAATGGTAAATAGAGACCGTTTGGAATTTGCAAATCTTAGAGAAAATCTTAGTGAAGTCGTACCATTGAATACCCCATATGTTATATTTTTAGATCCATGTGGCGCATGTAATTTTCAATGTAAATTTTGTCCATGCAATAACAGCAATTTTAAAAATAAGGAAAGACATGCTATGATGGATATCAAATTGTTTCGTAAAATTTTGAATGATATTGAGGGATTTCCAGAGCAGGTCAAAGTCATAAATTTATATGGATTTGGTGAGCCACTTTTGCATCCGTTATATGTTGAGATGGTTGAAGAAATAAAAAAAAGAAATTTATGTCGTGAACTAAGGTGTACAACTAACGGATACTTGCTCACGCCAGAATTAAATCAAAGGTTGATACAGACTGGGCTAGATATGGTACGTATTTCTGTTGAAGCGTTATCAAGACAAGATTATCAAGACATTTGCGGTGTAGATATAGATATGACTAGTTTTGTAGAAAATATTAAACATTTATATCAAATTAGCAGAAATACAAATACAAAAGTTTCTATAAAGATTTTGAATGTTGCGTTGAGAGATGATTCGGATGCTTCTAGGTTTTATAATATGTTCGAACCTATTTCTGATTATACATATATTCAAGATACTACGCAGGCTTGGTCAGAATTTGAGGCATATGTTCCAGTAGGCAATTATGAGGCAGGAAATATTGGAGACATGAAAGATGAAGATAAAATTTGTTCTTTTGCCCTGACAAATATGGCTATACATTCTAATGGAAGTGTTGGTGTATGTCCGCAGGATTGGAAATTTGCAACAGAATATGGAAATGCAGCAGATTCTTCATTAATTGATTTGTGGAATTCTGAAAAATTGAGAGGTTTTAGAATTGCGCATTTAAGTGGTCATAGAAGAAAGATTCCTTATTGTAAAGAGTGTGATGTATGTGTTTCAAATGATGATGTTAGAGAATGTGCGAATAAGATTATGCAGAGATTGTGAGTGTGAGAACAAACAAGATGACGGTAATTGAAACAATACAGAATGTAATTAATAATCAATTGGATCGTGGATCGAATAAGTTTATAGTATATCCATATGGAATTGCGGGATATGCTGTGAGAAGGGTTTTGATGGAGTATTTTAATATAGAACCGTTGTGTGTGATTGATAATAATAAGGCAGGAACTTATGAATTTATAAAGGGTAAAGAATATTTGTATGATTTGCAGGCGGCAGATATCACTATACTAGTAGCTTCTAAAAATCCTAAAGTTGTAGATGCAATCAAATTTGAGCTTAAACCAATTTCATATAAATTTAACATAGTAGATGTATTTCCTTTAAATGTTGGCAAACATACGATTGGAAATAGTATATTAGCTCATAATACAGGCTATATGATAGAAAAGATAGGTGCTTATTGTAGCTTTGCAGACGGTTGTAGTGTAGTAGGAAATCATGACTTAAATGGAGTTTCAACTTGTAGTTTGTTTCAAGGATTTGATTTGGAAAATTTAACAGTTTTCAGGGATATTATCAAAAATATATCAATTTCTAGAATGATTAACTTAGAACGGTGTGTAATTGGAAATGATGTTTGGTTAGGAAAAAATGTTATAATATGTAATGGTGCAAAGATAGGAGATGGTGCTGTAGTAGCTGCTGGAGCAGTGGTTACAAAGGATGTTCCAAGTTTTGCGATAGTAGGGGGAATCCCAGCCCATATTTTAAAATTTCGTTATAGAGAAAATCAAATAGATAAATTGAACAAAATAAAATGGTGGGAGTGGTCAGATGAAAAAGTAGCAGAGTGTTTTGAAGATTTTTCTAATATTGAACTTTTTTTGAGCAAACATAGTTAAAACGTTATGTTTTTTGTAATCTACAGATTGGGAGAATCGGATGAGAAAAATAATGATAGTTACATTATATTTTTATAATAACTTTGGTTCTGTGTTGCAAGCTTTTGCACTTCGTAAAATGTTACAGAGACTATCTGGAAGAAAAGTGGATATTTTACCATATCGGCCATCATTGCCTGAGTATGAGTATTTTCAGGAAGAACCGTTGAAAAAGCTGTATCAGGAGAAATGTCAGAAGTTTGATGAATTTCGCATCCGATATTTGGGAATGGAGTGTGGATCTACCTTTGATTTACATAGCAGCAATCTGAAAAAAATGATGGAATACGATTTTTGCGTGGTAGGAAGTGATATTGTATGGGGAAGGGAATTTTCAGGACTTGATCCTGTATATTTTTTACAGCCTGCGGGAACAGAAAGTAAAAAGATTGCCTATGCTGCAAGTGTATTGTTAGATTATCAGGGTAATACAGAAGATGATGGACTATTTGCCAGAAGCCTGTCAGACTTTGATGCTGTATCAGTGCGAGAAAATTCAGCAGTAAATAGTATACAGAAGTTTACTGATACAGAGGTGCAGGCGGTTTTAGATCCTACGCTTCTGCTGGATGTAGAAGATTATAGAGAATTGGAAATAGAAAATGAAGATATGCAAAAGGATTCTTATTTATTATCTTATTTTTTGACGCATGATCCAGCAGTTGTAAATTATACAAATTTGTTGGCAAGAAAATTGAATTTGAGGGTTATTCATTATTTTGCAGATTATCCTAACAGGGTTTTTAATTCAGATGCTGGTTGTTTTGCTTTTGCCGGGCCTGGAGAATTTTTAGGATATATTAAGAATGCAGCATGTATTTTTACAAATTCTTTTCATGGTACATGTTTTTCATGTATCTACCGCAAACCATTTTATACATATATGGCAGCACGTTCTATGCTGTCTCGTGTCAGAGATATGTCGTACCGATTAGGACTTGAAAGGCATTTTTTTACTGATTTTAGAGATTTGAAAAAAGTAACAACAAAGATTGATTATAGTCAATTTGAACAGGAGTTAATAATAAAAAGAGAAAAGTCGATTTCTTTTCTAAAAGATGCTTTAGAGGTGTAAAAATGTATAATGGAATATATAATAAAGAACAGTATGCATATGTATATGATACATTGATAAAATGGCTAGAAATTAAGATACAGGGTGGCGGTTTAGGAAAAAAAATGGTGGAAAAAAGCATACAAAAGGTTGCATTATATGGAGTAAATGGATTAGGAAAATTATTCTATCAAGATATTAAAGATTATGGTGTAGAAGTAACTTGTTTTATTGATAAAAATGCAGAACGTTATGAAAAGAATAAAGATAGTTTGGTTGTATTAAATCTGAACCAATTAGAACAATTAGAAAAGGATTGTTATATTATAGTAACTCCAGAATATTATTTTCAGGAGATAATGTTAGAATTATTGAATAGAGGGATTTCACTAGAACGCATTATTTCTTTGTCTATGGTGGTGTCATTATGAAAACTTTGAAGATGTTTTTAAATGAAATACAGGAAGGAAAGAAAAAAATAATTTGTTTTGGTACAGGATTGATGGCTGAGGAAGCTTTACAATATAGCCAAATACGTCATGCATTGATTTGTATGATGGATAATGACAAAATGAAACAAGGTGTTGAGTATAAATTGTGCGGACAGTACTATCCTGTGATTGATCCAGAGAAAGTAGACTTATATTTAGATGAGAATACCGTTATTCTTTTGGCGTCTGGCTATTATAAAGATATGCATCATCAGTTAGAAGAAATGAGTTTGACAGTTCAGCCAGAGATATATGCATTTGCGGAATTACAAGCTGCATATATGTCCCTAAGTGAAGAATTTTTTGAAGAAAGATTTTTAAAGGAATGTCTGAAAGAATATGAGATTGTATTGGAACAATACAATATTGATGGAGAAGAAAAGATTCAGAAAATGAAAGAGAAGGAGAGCTTTATTAAGGGAAAAGGAAAATCAGACCGCCCTTTTGTTGTTCCGCGTATTATGATTATGCCCACTACACGTTGCAATATGAGCTGTATAGGCTGTTCATCATTATTACCATTGTTTAAGACTCCTAAAGACGTTGAATTAAAACAAATATTGAAAGATTTTGAATTGTTTTTTTCTGGCATAGACGAATGTATTCGTATAACGGTTGGTGGAGAGCCATTTTTATATCCACATTTAACAGAAATTTTAAGATATTTGCTACAACAGAAAAAAGTTTTAGGGATAATGCTGATTACTAATAGTACAATATTGCCAAAACCAGAAATAATCGAGCTGTTGAAAGAACAAAAGATTTTGTTGGAAATTAGTGATTATGGACATTTAGAAAAAATGAGCCGTTTGATCCAGTTATTAGAGAAAAATAATATATGTTTTAAAGTGTTGACCGATCAGTTTTGGACGGATATGGGAGGTGTGGAATGTCGAGGACGAACAGATAAGGAATTACGTTTACAGTATTTGAATTGCAATCAGGGTAAGGTTATAAAGGGATTTCATAATGGAAAATTTCATATTTGTGCGAGGAGTGCTCGTATGCTTAGTTTGGGTGCATATGAGTCTGATAAAGATTATTTTGAATTAGATGAAAAAGATTCTTCTGAAATAATCAGAAAAAAATTGATGAAATTATTTTATAGTGAGAGTGCAGATGCTTGTAATTATTGTGATCTTGGTATACTGCCAACAAAAGTGATAGAAGCGGGTGTACAGATGAATGGCAAAGTTAAAAAATCGAGATATACGATTGTGGATAGGCAGGAATATGAAGAGTTAAAAAGGGCTGCTAGAATTGGGAGATAAAATTTGATGAATGAACAGGAATTTGTTGCATGGCAGTTTCAGAAGGCATTTGCAAAGTGGAAAGATAAACCATTTGTATTATATGGCCTTGGAAAAAATACTGAAGCTATTTTGAAACGGGTGGATGGATTCCAGTTTGCAGGGCTGATGGATGCAGGAAATATAGGTAAGCAATTTTGGGGGCTTCAAGTATTATCAGAAGAAGAAGTGGTAGGATTGAAGCCTAAAATAGTAATTGTTGCCAGAGAATCAGTTGTACCAGTTATTTATGCACGAATTCATTATCTACATAGTGAATATGGTATTGAAGTATATAATTTTAAAGGTGAACTATTAGGGCAGAAAGAAAGTGAATATCACAATCAAAATCTTCTGTATTGGAATTTGTCGGAAAAAAAGTTAAGAGAATCTATTCGGATGCACGATTATATTTCATTTGACATTTTTGATACATTGCTGATGAGAAGAGTATTGCAACCAGAAGATGTTTTCAAAATTGTTGAACGGATTTTAGAAAAAAGAGGATATTCCAGAAATGAATTCTGTAGATGTAGAACTCAGGCGGCGAATTTACTTACGGGTTATCCTACAATTCACGAGATTTACGAACAGATAGGCAGGCAATGTGGATTATCCTGGTCAATATTGAAAGAATGGATGGAATTAGAAATTTGGGTAGAGGAAAGGGTGCTTGTTCCCCGAAAAAAGATGATTGAATTGTTTCAATATGCTTTGAATCAAGGGAAAAAAGTTTTTTTGATCTCAGATATGTATTTTACAAAAAAACAGATAGAGGATTTTTTATGTAAATATGGGGTAAAAGGTTACAGTGGACTCTTAGTATCTTGTGATCATCATAGAAGTAAAGAAGATGGAAGCCTATTTATTTATTATAGGCAGTTGACAGCAGGCAGAAATTATTTGCATATAGGAGATAATCGGCGTAGTGATGGAGAGAGAGCTCATGAACAAGGTATAGACACTTTTCAGATATACAGTGCTTACGAAATATGGATGGCATCTTCTATGCAGACTACATTATCATATTTGGAATCATTGGAGGAAAGATGCATTCTCGGCAATCTTGTGTGGCGTTGCTGTGAAAATCCATTTGTTTTTAACAAAGATAGAGGTATGTTTACTATAAACACTCCAGAAAAATTGGGCTATGTTTTTTTAGGTGCCCTTTATGATGAATTCATTTTATGGTTATTGGAAGTACTGAAAGAGGAAAATGTAGAGGAACTAATTCTTCCATCAAGAGATGGATTTCTTATTCAAAAGATGTTGGAGCAGGAAAGGGAAATCCCATTTGAATATATATATTTGAAAGCATCACGCCGTGCAGTTTCTGTAGCAGCAATAAAAAATAAAAAAGATATATTATTTTTGTTAGAGCGGATTTTTCAAGGGACTTTTGGAGAATTATTATGGCAAAGATATGGAATTGTTCCAAAAGAAAATGATAAAGTAAAAGATTTGCAAATAAAAGAATTTGGAAAAAAAAGAGCACAAAAATATATTTTATCTTATCAAAATGAAATACTAAAAAATGCAGAAAAAGAGAGGAATGATTATATCTCTTATATGCATTCTATAAAATTTGGGAAAAAGAAGAAACAAGCAATATTTGATTTTGTGGCGAGTGGCACGATTCAATTTTTTATGCAGAAACTCTTAAGTTGCAGTTTGAAAGGAGTTTATTTTGCAACTATGAATCATCCAAATGAAAAATATTTTTTAGAGGATTGTATTGTTTCTGCTTATGGGAATGTCACCTCATATAATTGTCAAAATCAAGTGGCTAAGCACTATTTGTTTTTAGAAACGATTATGATAGATAATTGTTCTACATTTAGGTGTGTAGAAGATGGAAAATTAATATATGAACCACAAGAAAATAATAACTTTTCTGTAGTGTGTAAAGTACAAGAAGGTATTCTAAATTATCAGCGAGATATGAAGCAAATAAGAGAGTTATTACCTTATTGGAATGATGCAAGAAAATTTGCTGATGCATTATTTGGCAAACTTTTTGATGGTAGCTGTCAAGTGAAACAAGACATAAAGAAGGGATTCTTTAACGATGATGTATTTGATGGAGTCAAAGCATATCCAGTTTGGAATACATAGTAAATTATAATATCATTTAATGGAGGAAGAAAATGAAGACATTTATTGTAGCAGAGATTGGAATCAATCATAATGGTGATTTGCAGATAGCAAAGCAATTAATAGATGTTGCTTCGAAAGCGGGCTGTGATGCTGTGAAATTCCAAAAACGTACGATAGATAAAGTATATACAAAAGAATATCTAGATGATTTTCGACAGAGTCCTTGGGGTACAACCCAAAGAGAGCAGAAAGAAGGACTGGAATTTGGACAGGCAGAATATGATGAAATTAACTGCTACTGTAAAAAAAAGAGAATTGAATGGTTTGCTTCAGCATGGGATGTAGAGTCTCAGAAATTTTTAAGACAATATCATTGCAAGTACAATAAAATAGCATCTGCTATGTTGACGAAAGATGAAATTTTGAAAGAAGTTGCATCTGAGGGGAAGTATACTTATATAGCGACAGGAATGAGCACATATGAAGAAATAGATCATGCTGTAGAAATCTTTAGGGAATATGGATGCCCATTTGAATTGATGCATTGTAACAGCACATATCCAATGCCTGTCAGTGATGCAAATATTAAAGTAATGGATGCATTGAGAGATAGATATCAGTGTGAAGTAGGATACAGTGGGCATGAAGAGGGAATTATAGTAAGTGTTTGTGCGGTGGCAAGAGGAGCGTCTTCTATCGAAAGGCATATTACATTGGATCGCGATATGTATGGAAGTGATCAAAAAGCTTCTATGGAGCCTAACGAATTAGGTCAGTTAGTAAAGGGAATCCGAGAGGTGGAATCGATTCTTGGTAATGGAGAAAAAATTCTTACTGAGGCAGAATTGGAAGTGAAGAAAAAATTAAGAGGATAATGGTTTATGATAAAGTTAGTGGTGTTTGACATAGATGGTGTTATAACAGATGGGACAATTATCATTGATTCAAATGGAAATGAACAGAAAAAAGTAAATTTAAAAGACATAGATGCAATTTATGAATTGCACCGAAAAGGATATAAACTTGCGGCAATTACCGGAGAAAATTCGGTAATTGTCGATTATTTTCAAAGGAGATTTCCATGGAATTATTTTTACAAGGGTGTAAAACAGAAAATAGAAATGCTATTGGAGTTAGAAAGATGTACAAATTGTAAATCAGAGGAAATTTGTTTTGTTGGCGACGGAAAATATGATGTAGATCCATTATGTTATGTAGGATTGGGGATTTGTCCAGCAGATGCAATTGATAAGGCAAAGAAAGCAGCGAAGATTGTTTTGCAGTCAGAAAGTGGTTCTGGGTGCCTTTGGGAATTGATTGGCATTTTACAGGATTATAACGACGAGAGTATGCTAGGTAATTATTTCTATAAACGTATTTTAGAACATGAAACTATATTTAAAAAACTAGCCTCAGATCAGGATATGATAGAAAATGTTATGAGGTTAGCAGATCATATTTTTCATGTTTTTAGGAATGGCGGACAGCTCTTTCTGTGTGGTAATGGCGGGAGCGCTGCTGATGCGCAGCATATTGCAACAGAATTTATAAGCAAATTTTATAAAGAAAGGCCGGCAATGAATGCAGAAGCATTAACAGTTAATACGTCAATATTGACTGCGATTGGGAATGATTATAGTTATGAAAGGGTATTCGTTCGTCAAATTGAGGCAAAGGCGAAAGCAAAAGATGTATTGATCGGAATTTCAACAAGCGGAACCTCAAAAAATGTTTTAGAGGCACTTCGGTTTGCAAAACAAAATGGAATAACAACAGCAATTTTTATGGGTGATCATGAGGTTCCAGAACTTGAAGAGGAATGTGATTTTATTATCAGAGTGCCATCGAAAATTACACCTAGGATACAAGAAGCTCATATTTTTATAGGACATACAATAGCTGAATATGTTGAATCTAAGATGTTTTAAGTGAAAGGATGAATATAAATAATGAAGAAACTTTCAGATTACATTTTTGACTTTCTTAAGGAAAAGGGAATAAAACATGCGTTCATTTTGCCCGGAGGAGGTGCAATGCACCTGATTGATTCAATTGGGCGTTCAGAAATAGAATATATCTGCTGTCAGCATGAACAAGCTGCTGCGATTGCGGCAGAAGCTTATGGACAGCATACGAATGATGTGGGAGTTTGTGTTACTACATCAGGACCAGGCGCATCAAATGCCATAACAGGTGTAATAGCAGGCTGGATAGATTCAACGCCTATGTTTATGATTTCTGGGCAGGCAAAACGTTCTGATCTGGTAGGAAATAAAGGAGTGCGCCAGATTGGCTCACAGGAAGTTCAAATTATTGACATGGTAAAACCGATTACGAAGTATGCGGTTCAAATAATGGAGCCAGCAGAAATTCGTTACCATATGGAACGAGCCTATTATGAGGCAACAACAGGGAGAAAAGGACCAGTATGGTTATCGATTCCTCTTGACTTACAAGCATGTATGATAGAACCAAATGAATTAAAAGGATTTTTGCCGAAAAGTGTACATAAGGATATCGTTAAGGAAGTAGAAAAGTCAATAGAGTTGCTAAAACATGCAAAAAAACCAGTTATTTTAGCAGGTAATGGAATTCAGCTTGCAGGAGCTCAAGGTAGCTTTTATCGTTTATTAAAATTGCTGCATGTCCCAGTTTTAACAACATGGAAAGCAATTGAGTTGTTTGGTGAGAAAGATGAACTTTATGTAGGGCATCCTGGTGCGATGGGTGACAGAGGTGCAAATTTAATTCTTCAAAATGCCGATTTTTTGTTATCCATTGGAAGTCGTATAGATACGAGTCTTACAGCCTTTAACGAACCTCATTTTGGAAAAATGGCTAAAAAAGTAATTGTTGATATAGATGAAAATGAGCTGAAGCGAATGAATTTAAGCATGATAGAAGTTACGTTGGCATGTGATGCTAAACAATTTTTAGAGCAGATGTTGAATGTTATTTCAGCAGATAAAGAGATTATGAAACAAAACCATATATGGGATGAATGGAATATTGAGTGTCATAGGTTGCGAGCTAAATATCCTTCTGTCAGAGATGAGCACCGAAATGAAAAAAGTTTTGTAAGCTGTTATTATTTTATAGAGATTCTATGTCAAAATTTAAATGAGAACGATGTGATTGTTCCAGAGAGTTCTGGAGCAGCAGGTGAAATTACATACCAGGCATTTTCTATAAAACGCGGACAAAGAATGAAGAATGCAGCGGGATTGGGAGCAATGGGATTTGGGCTTCCTTACGCAATTGGATCTTGTTTAGCAAATGGAATGCGAAGAACCATTTTGATAAATGGAGATGGCGCTTTCCAGTTAAATATTCAGGAATTGGAGACACTTCATAGATTGCAACTGCCAGTGAAAATTTTTATATGGTCAAATAATGGATATGCAAGTATCAGAAATATGCAGAATCATACTTTTGAAGGGCACCAGGTTGCTAGTGGTCCAGAAAGTGGTTTAACAATGCCAAATATATGTAAAATAGCTAAAGCGTATGGATATAAGACATACAGAATGGCAACAAATACAGAATGTAAGGAATTGATGCCACTTATTTTAATGCAAGAAGGGCCAGTGTTGTGTGAAGTAAAAATATCACCAGATGATACTGTATCCCCAAGGACAAAAACGATAAAACGAGAAGATGGAACGTTGGTATCTATGGAACTAGAAAATATGTGGCCGATTATTGAAAATATTGAGATGTGATGGGAGTATAACTGTTTTTATTTTCTGGTAGATCATGAAGGGGTTAATTTGTAGGAGTATGTATGAAGATTTTATTGACAGGTGCATCAGGATTTATTGGAAAAAATTTAAAAGAGTATTGGGCTGATCGGTATGACTTATTTACTCCGAATCGGCTAGAATTAGATTTGCTTAGAGATGAGGAAGTACATGAGTATTTAAAAAAACATACATTTGATATTGTTGTGCATACTGCAAATACGAATGATTTTCAATATCAATTAAGCAGTTATGATATTTTAAGCCAGAATCTTAGAATGTTCTATAATTTGGAGAAAAATAATTGGCTGTATGGCAGGATGTATTACTTCGGTTCGGGAGCACAATATGATGCACGTCATTATATTCCAAAGATGAAAGAAACATATTTTGGTCAATATCTGCCGACGGATGCATATGGATTTTCCAAGTATACAATGGCTAGAATTGCAGAAAAAAGTGATAACATTTATGACTTGAGATTGTTTGGCGTATTTGGAAAATATGAGCAATGGCAGAGGCGTTTTGTCTCTAATGCATTGTGCCGAAGTATAAAAGAAATGCCGATTACAATTTCTCAAAATGTTAAATTTGATTATCTTTATATTGACGATTTATGTAGAATAATGGATTGGTTTATTTTACATATACCAATATGCCATTGTTATAATGTATGTACAGGAAAAGCAGAAGAATTAAAACAAATTGCAGAAACAATTAATGAAGTAACTGGACTTAAGCGTGATATTATTATAAATAAACCAGGCTATAAATTAGAGTATACTGGAGATCATACGAGACTTATGCAGGAACTAGGTGATTTCCAATTTACAAATAAGAGAGAAGCCATAAAACGAATGTATCAATATTATCAAAGTATACAGGGAACTATCGATAAAAGTCAATTAGTGTGATAAGAATAGATGAATGACTGAGGGAATAAAATGAAAGTAGTTTTATTAGCTGGAGGTTTTGGAACTCGTATAAGTGAAGAAAGTTATTTGAAGCCCAAGCCGATGTTAGAGATAGGGGGCAAGCCGATCTTATGGCATATTATGAAAGAATATTCATTTTATGGTTTTCATGAGTTTGTTATTTGCTGTGGATATAAGCAGCATATGATAAAAGAATGGTTTGCAGATTATTATTTATATAATAGTGATGTTACGTTTGATTTTAGCAATAAAAATGAAATGATTGTTCACAATAATGTATCTGAACCTTGGAAAGTTACGTTAGTAGATACTGGCTTAAATACAATGACAGGCGGAAGGATTAAACGAATCCAAAAATATGTAGGTGATGAAACATTTATGATGACATATGGTGATGGGGTATGTGATATTGATATTCGGGATTTGGTCAGCTTCCATAAAAGGCATGGAAAGATTGCAACTTTGACTGCGGCTGCTGTAGGGCAAAGATTCGGAGTCCTTGAAATAGAAAATAGTAGTATTGTGGCATTCAGGGAAAAAAATATGGATGATGGTGCCAGAGTGAATGCGGGTTATATGGTTTTAGAACCGAGAATATTTGATTTTATTGATGGAGACCAGATTATTTTTGAGAAGGAGCCCTTAGAGAAGTTAGCGTCCATAAATGAGCTGCAGGCGTATATGTTTGATGGATTTTGGCAGTGTATGGATACAAAACGTGAAATGGACAAGCTGAATGAACTATGGAATGCAGGAAAAGCTCCATGGAAAATATGGAACTAAGTTTGGGAGATAGAAATGTTTGAAAATAGCACAGAAAAACAGGCGAGAGCACAGATATTACACATGGTTAGAGAATATTGTAATACATTTCATAATATAAAAAAAGAATTTCAGCCTGGAGACAAGGTTGTTTATGCATCTAGGATCTATGGACAAGAGGAAATGCATAATTTGGTAGATGCGGCACTAGAATTTTGGCTTACGTCAGGGCGTTATACAGATGAATTTGAAAAAAGATTTAGTAAATATTTGGGGGTAAACTATTGTTCTATTGTAAACTCTGGTTCATCCGCGAATCTTCTTGCATTTATGGCATTAACATCTCCATTGCTTGGAGACAGGCAGATAAAGCCAGGAGATGAAATGATAACGATAGCAGCCAGTTTCCCAACAACCGTGACCCCAGCGATTCAGTATGGTGTGGTACCAGTATTTATTGATGTTACGATCCCACAATATAATTTGGATACGAATAAGCTGGATCAAGCTTTGTCGGACAAAACGAAAGTAGTAATGGCCGCACATACGATGGGAAATCCTTTTGACTTAAAAACAGTAAAGCAGTTTTGTGATAAACATCGACTATGGCTGATTGAAGATAACTGCGATTCCTTGGGATCACGTTACAGGTTAGATGGAGAAGAAATTTTTACGGGAACAATCGGTGATATTGGGACTTCCTCCTTTTACCCACCACATCATATGACTATGGGTGAAGGAGGTGCTGTTTATACGAATGATCCATTACTACATAAATGCATTCGCTCCTTTCGTGATTGGGGCAGAGATTGTGTTTGTGCACCTGGGCAGGACAATCTTTGTAGTCATAGATTTGATAAAAAATATGGAGAATTGCCTTTGGGCTATGATCATAAATATATTTATTCTCATTTTGGTTATAATCTAAAAGCTACAGATTTGCAGGCAGCTATTGGATGTGCTCAGATTGATAAGTTGCCTGTTTTTATAAAAAAGAGAAAAGAAAATTTTGATAAATTGCAAACGGGGCTAAAAGAGTGTGAAAATAAGTTGGTTTTACCGCGACCCCTTGATCAGTCAAAACCGAGTTGGTTTGGCTTTTTGCTTACATGCAAAGAGGGTATAGAAAGAAATAGGGTTGTTTCTTATATTGAGAAACATGGCATCCAGACAAGAATGCTGTTTGCAGGTAATTTGCTGAAACATCCATGCTTTGATCAAATGCGTATTAACGGATCTGGGTATCGTGTAGTCGATGAACTAGTAAATACAAACAGGATCATGAGAGACTCATTTTGGGTAGGGGTATATCCTGGAATGACAGATGAAATGATAGATTATATGGTTCAGATTATAAAAGATGCATTAGAACTATAAATACAGTATTTATAATGAGCGGTCTCGGAAACTCAATAGCAAATAGGCAGAAAGGGTTGATTTTCAAAAATGAGCGGGATAAGGGCTGGATAATTGTGGAACCTAAGCGGTTTGGAGAGCATAAAGAATAAAAACGGGCATGGCTTTTAAGCCTGCCGGAAAACAGGCTGGAAAGAATCCCGAA
>Ga0137308_101259_pt1 | contig 26880 bp, 25 predicted proteins | sample Inofrocosms_June_FD_97181 | JGI IMG/M metagenome (GOLD analysis project Ga0137308, IMG submission 97181) | Mouse cecal microbial communities from Vienna, Austria - N-Acetylneuraminic and N-Acetylglucosamine D2O microcosms_June | ecosystem: Host-associated > Mammals > Digestive system > Large...
GTAACTATTGTTGTGCCATCACTTAAAGTCCCTACCTTTCCGGGTCCATATTGTGTCTGTATATCTTTTATATTAACTGGGTTAAGTGCTTCAAAATCTTTAAGAGTTTGTTGATATCCACCAGATGATTCAAAATTCTTTGCAGTTCCTTTTCTGCTTGTTGTATCTTTCAGGTTATTTATTAAATCATCTACAGCTTTATTACCACTCTTGTATCCATTACCATTATGTACATAAACCCTTACTTGTCCCACAAAGTATGACACCCAGTCTTTTACAGCCAGGTTATACACAGTAACTGGCTCTTCATGTCTTTCTTTCACAATCTTTGTGATACATGCTGTACCCTCCATTGTTTCCAGGGTATCACCTTCACGAAGGTTAATAGCTGTTACCCATCCCTGTTCCTGTACATATACTGGGTGGTATGCGGTTGTTTTTATTTCCTCCTTTCCATCAAGCCATACATGGTAAATTGTATGTACTGTCCTTATAAATACATCTTCAACCTCTTTAAAACCAGTCCTGCCAGTTTTTTCATCTCTAGAAAGTATTTCGTCACCTTTCTGTATTTCTTTAATAGCTGTATAGCCATGCTTTGTGAGGACAAGGGTATCCCCTGTAAAGCATCTGCCATCCATGCATCCCCCTTTTAATAAATTTTTTATACGGTCAAACAGCTTTCCAAAACCCTCTGACAGCTTACTTAACCCTCTTGCACCAGTCTTCATCTTACCACGCAGGCTGCTTAGTATTTTTTCCACACCCTTATACTTTTTAAGTGCATTCATTACTTTAATGCCTGTTTTGCTTGTTTTAAAAGCATTATAAGACTTCCTTGCCAGTGATGCAAGGTCACCAATCCCAGGTATTGCTGCAATGCCACACATAATAGCATTCCCTGCATCACCTTCATGTATATACAGTGCTGTGTTGGCAATATCTGCCACTGCACCAACAACTGGTATAAACCCGGCTACATCAAGCACTGCATGTACAGCTTCGGAATGTTTTTCTATAAATGATGATACCCCGCTTAAGAATCCCATCTTTCTTAACTCCTTTTTAATATATTTAGGTTATTCAAAGGGAACTCCTATAAACCCTTAAACTGTTTTTTAGTTTTTTATTTACATTCCTGCAATTATACAATGCCTGCCTTGCTTCCAGAACCAGGCCTGCCAGGAAGGCGTTCCAGTATAAGGCCGCAGAAACCACGGCGCAGTATACTTTCCGCTACAGAAAGGTGTACAATTACAAAAGGTGTCCCTTTGGGATTGGGTATGTAAAATATGCCAGATGATTTCTCTGCAAAATCCTCATTATTTACAGTGACAGAACATGGCAGGCCATTGGCAAAACCTATATCTTCTGGCATATATGATATAGGCGGCAGGAACCAGAATGTTTCCTGTTCCTGTTTCTGTGGGTCAACAAAAGCACAAGGCTGCCATTCCTGTTCAGGCAGGTATTGTTCAAGAAGCAGTTTAACCCTGTCACTTACAAGGGATTCTGCTGCAATATAATCAAAATTTCTTAGGGATGCAATATTTTCCATAACCCGGACGGAAGATTCCCCTGGCTCACGTTTTTTCTCCCTGGGAATGGAAATTGTACCAAGTTGTTTTAGTAAAAAGTAATCCATAACTTACCTCATTTCTGCGCTGTTTTTTGCATATAATCCAGCTTGTGGCAGGCAGCGCACAGTCACAAACTGTCTGTGTAGAAAATTATTTTCCGTTTCCTTTTACCTTTTCTTCCAGAGCGTGTCTGGAAATTGTTTTTAAACCATCAAACTGCACAAAGATTATATTACTCTGGCAAATTCCAAATGTTTTACCAAAAAGCAGCTGTTATGGATACGCTGGTGCTTAAGCCTTGTTTTTTAAGGCTTTATGCACCACCTGGTATCCATCCAGGCGCAATGCGTACAAAGCCATGTGTAACATGGCTTTCTGTTGGTAAACATTTGGAATTGCCAGAGCCAGTCAATTTATGTACTTTTGAATTGCCAGACACCCTACTGGTTAACCAAAAATATTTATAACCTGCATCTGTTCTGGCGAAAGGTTGTACTGTGGAAGCTGTCCTCTCTGGAAAACCGCCCCATCCATAACTGCGCCAGTAAAGTCAGCATCACGTATGCTGCTTCTTAGGAAATCAGCACCAGAGAGGTTTGCACCACGGAAACTTACCCTCTGGTATCCTGTAACTATCCATTTATTATAACCTGGGACTCCTGCATGGGCTTCCGTAGCGGTGAATTTTGCTCCAGAAAGGTCTGCACCAGTGAAGTCTGATTCATGTATAAGGCTGTAACGCAGGTCAGCACCTTTCATACTGGCATTGCAGAAACGTGTGCCAAAAAGAAGTGAGTCCTGCAGGTCTGTACCATCCAGTATTGCATACCTCAGGTCAGAGTACCTTAAGTCAATTTCTGAGAGGTCAGTACCAGAGAAGTCCAGCCCTGTGAAATCTTCAAATGCATATTCAAACTCCTGGCGCTGGGAGAACATGGCAAGTGCTTCCCCTGTACTGCGCAGCTGGTTCTCTTTATATATGGATTCTGAATAAGCCATGTATTCACCAACATTAATTTCAAACTTTTCTGCACGTTTTACAGAAAGAAATGGTTCTTTTTCTATACAGGGGAGAATTGAGTAACGGAATATTGAGATAATATAACAATAAAATGGCCTGGCACAGGACATCAGGAAAGAAGTAGTTTCCTGTGCACTTACACTGCCAGCAAATCTTTTATGTGCAGATATAAGCTCTGATTCAAGTTCATGGTATTTCTGGAACAGGCTGGAGAAATCAAAGTAACCTATAGTACGCTGCCCGCTGTCAAAGTACCAGTTATCATTGTATACACGCACTTCTGCATTTTCATTTTGCATAAGAAGGCTGGTGTAAAGGAAAGTGTATTCCAGATAGGATATTTCACCAAGTTCACCTGCCTGCTGCAGTTTTATAATATTTTCACAGGTTTCTTTGAAATGTTTCTGGAACATAGGGACAAAGTCCTGGAAATGTTCCTGGTAAATTTCTTCCATTTCAAAAAGCTTTTGATTTTTCAGCCTGTCAGCATATTCTTCAAATATTTTAACCATATACAGTAAAAACCTCCTTTAGCAGTAATATAAAATTATTATATTATAAAACCTTGTAAAGTAAAGAAAAAAGTTGAATGCTGTCAAAGAAAATATACTTAACTAACTAAAAGTAGAACAATGTTATAAAATGTGATTAAGGTATTTACAAACTCAAACAAAAGGAGTATAATTACCAAAAATTGTATTATAAGATATTGTCATTAATTAAAAAAGAATATTGTACAAGGCGTACAAGCTGGAGGAAAGCATATGGGAATAATTGAACAGACCAACCGGACAATTTTATTTGATGTTATAAACCCGGAAGTCTTTGATATGTTTAACATTATGTCAGATGTGGATGAGAATTCCAAAAGCCTGTCTGATGAAAAGGTGGCAGAAATAAACAATGCCCTTTTGGTTAACAATTTCGATGAATTTTTAAGGAAATTTAAGCCAACAATTTACAGTTATTTTGACCAGGAACGAGGCATGGTATATGAACTGACAAAACCAGCAGGGATACCAGAGCCTTTGGTGAAGAAGATTGTTATTGACCGTAATAATACTTTTTTAAAGATGTTTATTTCTATTATGGACAACAAGAAAGCATCAGGTGCAACTAATGCTTCATTTAATTATGAAAAAGTAACAGAGATGCTTGCTCCACATAAAACTTTAAAAGAGATTAAAAAGCTGAAAAAAGATATTACATATCTGGAAAATAAAAATGCTGAGTTTGAAAGTGATTCGCCAGCTAAACAGGATGCTGTACTGAAACTTAAGGCAAAACTTGAAAGAACTAAGAAATACTATAATGAAACTTCATCCCAGCTTACCCTTATGCTTGGAATGATTAAGGATAATTTAGACACAGCTGTAAGTGCTGCACAAAAAGGTGTTACAGAGTTTAACCCAGCACTTCCTGTATTTAATGAAAATGCAGAAATTGTTGCGCTTGGTGTACAGGATAATCCTGCTTCACTTCTTGAGGATAAAGGAAAAGGGAATGAAAGTACAGAACTTGCTAATACAGCAAAAGGGGAAGTAGCAGTAACAGCTGCTTCTGAAAAGAAAACTATAAGTTATAAGGATTTATCAGTTGCAGTTATTGAGGAACAGTACAATGAAAGCATGCAGGCACTTTATGAGTCTGTAGGCCAGGAGTATGATACAGAATCTTCCTCTGCTTCTTTGTCAAAGGAACTGATTGTTGCTGCATTTACTGATAAAGTACCAGACAAGCTTGTAGCTATGGATATTGATACTAAGGTTGAGCTTTATAATAAATATTCTGCAATTAACACTCTCTGGCAGAAGTCATTTATACGCACAGCAAAGCTTCTTATTGAGAGGATACTTAGTGTTAAGGCATTTTTTGACCAGTACCAGCCAAAGTCACCATTTATGCGTCCTTCACTTCTGGTAGTAAATGCACCTATGTCAGATATTTTAGAGGAGAAGAACCTTGAGAATTTAAAGAAATATCTTGAGACAGTTAATAATAAGTCAGATTACAGCAATACTATCTGGTTTGGAATTGTTCCAAATATTGAGTATTCAGATGAACGTGAAATTGATATAGATGAAGATACAATGAGACAGTTTGGCTATACAGGGGATATTTATACAGGAGTTTCTATTATGCCAACCCCTGTGTCAGACCTGCAGGTTTTGTTAGATGCAATAAAAGATTACAGGATACAGGTATTTTTCTCATTTGAAACTGGTGAAGATACAACATTCTTAAAGCTTTCTACACATGGAATGGACCAGTATATGGAGAATACACAGGAACTTGAAAATGCGGATTACAGCCGCTACGCAATTCCTTCATTGCCGAACTTCACAGTAATACCTAGTAATAAATCACGTGTAGTATTAGGTTCTAAGGCAATCCGTGACAAAGATGGCAAGCTGCAGTTTTCAACGGACCGTGATGATTTTATGAAGTTCTGGATTTATGGTGTATATATTGGGGCTGCTTATGTGGCAGCAGGAATTGCGGCAGCATACCAGTGCCCGAACTTCTTATCAGCAAAGTTTGGTGGCAAGGTTAAGAAGGAATACCCAGGTGTAAGGTTTGATATTGAAGCAGGTGATAATGCTTTATATGTTACAACAACAATGCCAAAGGAGATTGCAGGATATACAACAGAAACAAAAAATATTATTAATGAACATAAATATGGATTTGTATTTTCTTCTGATAAGAACCAGTTAAACGGCAATTCAATTAACCTGGTTACAGTATATAAGTCACGTTGTATGAATGAAAGCAAGAATGGCGGGTTTGAAAGCATATTCAGGGAGACAACACGTACATATCTTTACCGTATGATTGGCGCCCTGACCAGTGATTATAAAAAAGACCGCATTGACAAGATATTTGAATCTGGCGGAAAAGTAAAAGAGTGGCAGCTTTCACCAAATTATGTTAATTCAATACTCCGTGAAGGGGATGGAATTGAAAAAGGTGATTGTAATGATACAACATATAATATAGAAATAAATTTTGCTGGTGTTTCAGAAAATATGGAACTACAGATTAATACAGACTAACAGTTTTTATTATTTATTTTATATTTATTTGTGCTACTGTAATATGTGGCACAGGATTAATAAGGATATATGGATAATTTTATCTATATAGTAACCCGTAGGCTGTGTAGTGTAAACTACATCAATATTATGTAAGGAGGTATGTGTACATATGGCATACAAAATAGTAATTGCTGATGTAACAGAGCTGAGTGAAGAAATTATCAATGTTTCTTTTAACTCAAAGATTCCAGAGGATTCATTTGCAAGGTCTTCAGACATTGAAGCAGAGCTTGTCATTACTGGAAAGGTTTCTTTTGACGCAGACAAGCTGTTCATGCGTGATGCTGCAAAGAGTATGGCAACATGGGCACTGGTGAAGCCAGAGAGCGCAGATGCATACAAGAAGGTAACAGTAGAGTACCAGCATGCAACAGCACCAAGGAAGTATGAATTTTCACATGCATTTGTTGTTTCTTATCATGAGGAATTTACAAAGACAGATGGAGAATTTACTTTGGTATTAAAGCAGAAAAAAGACAGGATTGACGGCGTAGTAATTGAGTAACCTGGAAAAATATTTACAAATGTATTTAGGGAGGCGTGCAGTTTTTGTGCGCCTTTCTAAGAATTAGGAGCAGATATGAAAGTGAACCAGATAGCAAGCAGGTGTATCCAGGCTGGAGTTTTTATTTACCTGGTGTTCCAGATTTTTTATTTATACTATTGTCTGCTGCCTTCTGCAGAAGAAAAAACATGGGAAGGACTGGTATATCTTTGCATTGCCCAGTCTGTTTTATTTGCTGCTGCCATATTTTGTAATTTTATGGTTTCTTTCCTGGAATACCGGAAGAAGAAACATAGTTCTCCTTTTAAAGCACTATATGTTATTTCTGGTGATGGAAAGATTAAAAACCAGGTTTTATTAAAAGGCAGAAATTCACTTATGGTTACAGGCAAAAAGGATGGAAAGGAAGTTTTCGTAGAAAATACTGGTGAAACAAAGGAAGGCAGGTATATTTATGGTATCTGTAAGCTTGTTGCAGGACACTGGTATTTTGAAGTTAGTCCTGGCAGCCGTCCAGTAGGTATAAGAAAGGGAGGAGAGGGTATTATTTACCGTCTTAAGGAGAATATTCCTTATCCGCTTTCTGTACAGGATATAATCTATGTGGATACATGTAAAATTACAATTAAAGAACAAAAATATCTGGAGGAACCGGAATGGGTCTGATTCGTTGTAAAAATGGTCATTTATTTAGTGAAAAAAAGCATGGTAATATATGCCCTTATTGTAATGTTACTGTAAATAAAAATGGTAGTTATGAGGAAGACCCGCAGGGAAAATACAGTGATATTGTATATCTGAATGACCTGGAGGTCTTAAAGCCCGTTACTGGATGGCTTGTATGCCTGGAAGGACCTTCACGTGGCAGGGATTACAGGATTATTGCGGAGAAGAATTTCATGGGGCGTGCCAATGATATGGAGATAAGGATTATTGGTGATGATACAGTCTGTCTTAGAAACCATGCAATTATTGTATATGACCCAGAGAAGAACAGGACAATGCTTCTGCCTGGTGATTCGCAGGGACTTGTATATGTACTGGATAATAGCGAAAGATGGGAAGCAGTATTTGAGCCGCATGAGCTTGAAGCAGGAGACCGTATTAAACTTGGACAGAGTGTATTTATTTTTGTCCCATTGTGTGGGGAAAATAATGGTTTTGTATTTAATTGGAAAGATACTGAAGAAGCTGGAAAATAATTATAGGACAGCATAATAAGCTGTCTGGATTTATTATGGTTCCAGCTTTGTGTTACAAAAAAGCATGGCATGGGGGACAATTATGAAAGATAAATATAAGATAGGTAATGCCCAGTCCATAGGTTCTTATTATATACAGAGCAATTATTTTTCAACAAAGAACGGGAACTGTGCCCTGGCAGTGCTGGCAGACGGAAGTATAGACCATATTAATGGCAGAAGGTGTGCAGTGCTGGCAGTAGAAACATGTATGCGGGGATTTTATAATAACCCGGCAGGGGAAGGGGTACTGGCATTGTTTGATTCCATTGCAGCAGATATATTAAAGGAAATAAGGGGACTGGTTTATATTGGAAAGATGCCATGCTTGTCATTTAGCGTTATGTTTATAAGGGACAAGCAGCTGTTTTATTATACAGTTGGAGATAACAAGGTTTTTATTTATGATGGCAGGGATTACAGGATTATGAAAGAAAGAAGAGGGCAGGCAGATTTTGGCAGGAGGATGACAGCAGGTATGTTTTCATGCGGGGCATGGGAAGCATTACAGGAAAAGGAGATAGTTTCCTGCCTGCAGAAGAATATACATCCGTTTGACAAAGCCCAGAGTATTGTTATGGGCATAAATAAAAAGAACAGGAAGAAAACGGGTAATGCAACCGTTATTTTAGTTGAGGATGCTTTATGAGAAGGTTAAACAGTAAGCTGGATGTGGATTTTATATCAGAAAAGGGCAATGACCTGTCTGAAAAAACATATATTGCTTATACACCGCTTGAAAATTATATGTGTATTGCCATAGCAGAAAGTTATGACAATGAAACAGAAGAAAATAGTGCAAGGATTGCTGTAGAGGCGGCACTGGCAGTATTTGAGCGGAAACCATCATTAAAGCGTATACCAGAATATATACAATATGCCAACCAGCAAGTTTTCATGCACAGTACACGTTACCAGCTTAAGGCAAGCATTATGGTGTTTGTAACAGATTATACAAGGATGCGTTATGGTGTATGTGGTAATACAAAATTATATGGTATATTTGGAAATTTATTTATACTATCAAGTAAAACACAGACAATATACCAGCAGCGCCTTGACGAAGATGCCAGTAAAGAACCAGATGTATCAGAAATACATAATATGACAAGTTATCTGGGTAAGGAAAGGCAAGCAAGGCCATTTATTTCTAAGAAAATAAAGCTTACAGAGGGCTCAGTCCTGCTTTTTGCCACAAGTAATATGTGGGGAAGGATTTCTGGAATTGAGATTTTGGACGCTTATGAAAATACAAAGACAAATGAAGAATTTCTAGACAGCCTGCAAGAGCTTCTGTTAAGCCTGCAGGGGCATGACCCACAGAAGATAGGAAGTTTTACTGCTGCCACACTTTCTGTTGAGAAGGTATTCCAGGAGGATGTACAGAAAGAAAAAAAGAAAAAGAGAATAATTCTGTTTATTATAATTGGATTTTTTGTTATCCTGCTGGTTTTATGTATTGTATTTTTAAGCATAAGGGCAATGGACAGAAAAAAGATAAAAGAAATAAAGGAATATGATAAAAAAGGTGCCCAGTATGTGGATTATGGTAATTATACAAAGGCACTGGAAAAATATGAGCTTGCGGACACACTGGCAGATAAACTTAGCCTAAGTAACTGGCAGTACATTAATGAAAAAAAGGAACTGTCTGAAACTGTATCTGGAAGGAAAGACCTTCTGGTCTTGTTACAGGATGCAGAAGCAGCTTATGAAGGAAAAAATTATGAGCAGGCAAAGAAGTTATATACACAGATACAGAAGGAGGCAGTGTACCAGGAGCTTGGTTATATTGAAAGTGATGCCAGCCAGAAGCTTGAGGAGATAAAACTGTATCTGGAGGCTTCCCAGTGTGATGCCCTGGGGGATATGTATGCTTCTGCAGGTGAGTATAATGACGCTATAAGCCAGTATGAAAAAGCGCTGGAGCTTTTAAAAAAGACAGGAAGCCTTGATAAACAGGCAGAGATACAGGCTAAGATTTTTGATATACGCAGTAAACAGAAAGAAGCCAAGGCAGCAAAGGAAGAAGAAAAGAAAGCAAAAGAGGAAGAGAAGAAAGCAGCAGAAGAAGAAAAAAAGGCAAAGGCAGAAGAGAAGAAACAGAAGGCAGCAGATAAAGAAATTATACAAATGAATATACTGGTTGCAAGTGCTAATAAAGCACTTGAGGAAGGCCGTATTGCAAGGGCAAAGAAACTTTATAAGGAAGTTCTTGCAAAGTATAAAGGGTTTAGTGGTTCTGCGGAAGATGCAGACAAGGTATATGCAGATATTGCTGCTTTGGGGCAGGCAATTACTGAGGCTGAGGCAAAAGCACTGGAGGATGCAGAACAGGAACGTCTTAAACTGGCTTCTAAATATATATTACAGGCAAGAGAGGCAATGCGGGATGACGATAAAAAGAAGGCTGTAAAGTTCTATGAAAAGGCGCTGGATGTATATAAAGAGCTGGATATATGGGATGAAAGGACAGAAGAGGTTTATGATGCGCTTGATGAACTGGAAAATGGAGAGGGCTGATACACAGGCAGGGGAGGAATATAATGGAGCATGTAAAGGAACTTTTGAAATCCAGGATAGAGGGGATACATGACCCTGTACAGAGGATTTTGCTTCAGGATGTACTGGCTGATGTGTTTACAGAGCTCTTGCAATATAGTGAAGAACGTTATGCCAGGCTGGAAAATAAACTGGATAGGGAAACAGGAGACTCTTTACGCCAATATTATATTTATACTGGTGTTTGTAAGAGAGAGGATATTGACAATACAAGCCGTTGTCTTTTTGAAATAAAAACGGGGCAGGCATATGGAACAGGATATTTAGGGAGAATATTCCTTGCATGTGGTTATCCTGTTATACGCCAGTGTATTTCCAGGGAATACAAGGCACAGGTTATAACGGATAAAGGGGAATATGAAACTGTGGTGTCCCTAAGATATTGCCATGCTTACCTGGATGCTATTGGACATCTGTACCACCAGTTTAACCTAAGCCAGAAGCAGTGGCACACTATAAACTGTCCATTTCTTTATAAGATGCTTGATATTGTGGACACTAAAGGGGTGGTTCCATGTGATGAGGCAGTACAGAAAGTGGAAATTATGTTAGGAGAACTTTCAGAATATGTAATTTATGATGCTGTCCTTGTCTGGAATGTACAAGAGGAGATATATAAGCCATCTGTAGAAACTGCAGCAGCAGATAATGAGGGGGTTTATATACATAAAATCTTTCTTCAGGATAAAGTTTCTGGATATCTTGCTGCTCCAGAGGGTGAGGATTTCTTCTGGACAGTTTTTTCACAGGATGGCATTTTGGTACATACAAGAAAAAGAGCCCATGAAAATATGAAGCTTTTAAAAGTGGCACATATGGATATAAATAAAGACCTTACGGGGCTTTTGTATCCATTGCAGTCTAATTACAGGAACATGCGCCATGTGGACAGGCAGGCACTTAATAATCCACGCTGTATATGGACAGAGGGTGAAACCAGGCGGATATTAAGTTCATATGAGGTATTTAATGAGTTTGAATTATTGGATATCTGCATGGATTTACAGGGGGATATCCCAGGAATTGACATAAATCATTTTATAAAAAGTAATTCCCTTTTGAAGTCCAGAAGAAAAGTGGCATTAATATTACATCCAAAAGACAGTAAAGATATATTTTGTTATGAAAAGATGTTTTTCCTGCTTTCGGAACTGCAGTTGTGTGCAGCAGAGTATGAATGGACAGGAATCCTTAAGTAGACATATACAGCTTAGTGGCTTAAAAAATACAGTATTGACAATGCAGCACAGGAGTGAAGATATATGAATGATATAAACCACATATGGGGACCTTATCTTGCAATGCTGCAGCAGGAGGGGAACCTGGCGGATTTGTATTATAAAGTGAAGGATAACAGGGTTTCACCTTATCTGGAACTGCAGGCAGATAATTTATATGGAAACGGGTATAGTGGAAAATATTTAAAATTAGACGTAAATCCTTATATACGTTTCCTGAAAATATTTGAACCACTTCTTTCCCCAGATGACATGGGGTATGAAGAATTTAACCAGGCACTTTCTGATATCCTGCTACACTATCTGGCAGACCTGGATTTAAAGTCTGGCATGTGCAAGCAGGATTTTTATACATCATTTATAATAAAAGATTTGGAAAGCGGGGCTTATGGCGGGCTTGATGAATTAAAAGAATTTACAAGGATGGAGAAAGTGGAAACTGCAAGATGGCTGTTGTGTTTCTACCAGACAGGTGACAATGAGTCATGCATATCAGGGGCAGCAGGATGCCTGCTTCCAGAATGTGAGGTTTTAGTACGTGAAGGTACAGAATTTGTATTCTATATGCGTGAACCATGGAATGAAACTGATAATAAAAAGCTTATGTTCCTGGTAAGGCTTTTCTTGCCATTGTCTGCCCCATATACTGTCCACTGGACTCATACATATGGGGTGACTGGATATAATGAAACAATGCGGCTTGGCAGTTTTGTCCTGGCATAGCCTGAAAGAGGTGCAGTAATGTTATATGAAACATATAAGTTAGGGAAATTAAAGAAAAGCCCAGTCCAGAGGTTTTATACACGTGAGGAATTGGAGTCATATGAACTTCCCAGGCTTAAGGAAATATGCCGGGCAGAAAGCATAAAGCCGCCTTCAGTGGAAACTTTTTATAATAAACAGAAAATGGTTGCGCTGCTTTATAAATATCTTGGAATTGTAAAGAAAGATATGATTACTTTATATTCAGAAAAAGGGTGTATTTTTCTTAAAGAGGCTTTAAAAAAAGATGGGGCAAGGCAGCCAGCAGATACCAGCGTGCCAGTGCACATGGAAATATACAAAGGGCAGGATTCCCTTGGGGATGAAGAACCGCCATATATTGTAATAAGCCAGGATACTTTACCTGGGGTTTATTCATTTCTGGCAGATGGTACAGGGAATATACAGGCTATACTGGAGGCTAAACCTGCTGGTGCACAGAAGTACAGGCTTTATCTTTCAAGAGAAAGGATGTCACCAGATATACCAGCAGGATATTTCCATAACTGGAGCCTTGTTTTCTTTAAACAAGAGGATATGGAAGAGGCTGTAAGGCGTTATCTAGGAAAGGAAAAAAGAAAGAGCACTTTGCGTTATAGTATATGCCCTCTTCCAGAAGTCCTTGTGAAAGAGGTGCCAGAATCAGAAGAACCATTAGTTATAGATTATGGGACATCATATACAACAGCAGGTATTTATAAAGGCATGGATAAGGCAGGAAGGATTTTCTTTACATATAATCCAGAATGTGGATGGGAAAGCAGTGGATGCCAGAATTGCAGTATGTGTCCAAGTGTGGTTGCGGTAAAGGACTGCAGCAGGGGTGAAGAAGATGTAGTCCTTCTTTTTGGTGAAGATGCAGTACAGGAATCAAAAAGACAGGGATTTCTTGCGAGGAGCAGTATTTTTTATAATACCAGGAACTGGGCAGCACATTACAATGAAAGGATTTCTGTTACAGACCAGGAGGGCAATACATGTGAAGTAGAAAGGCTTTTTATTGTGAGACAGTTCCTTCTATATATTATAGGAAAATCAGAACAGCAGACCAGGATGAAATATACAAAGATTTGCTTTATATGTCCTGTGAAGCAGAAGGGGCTTTTTCTGGATATGTATAAGAGTGCACTTCCTGGGTACCAGGTATCTGCAGAAGATGAAGCAGTTGCTGTATTATACCAGCTTCTAGGACAGGACATCAGGGATATGGCTTATGAAGATGGTGTTTTAAAAAATGCCCTTGTACTAGATTGTGGAGGTGGTACAAGTGAAATGACAGTATGCAGGTACAGAATTACGGATGAAAAGATTACAAGCAAGCTTGACCTGCATGTGGCATTTGTACATGGTGATACCAGCTTTGGTGGAAATAATCTGACCTGGAGGATATTACAATTCCTTAAAATCCGTATTGCTGAGGCAATATCTGGGAAAACACCTGTACCAATACACAAATTATTTCCAGGTGTATTCCCAGGCTTTTATGAAGCAGTGGATATGTATGGTACAGAAAAGGTATATGAAACTTTTACAAAGGCATACCAGGAAGCAGAAGCAGTAATTCCTACATTTTTTGCTTTATACCACAATAAGCCAGAAAGCTTTTTTCTAAAAGTACGTGGTAATTATTATTTCCTATGGAATCTTGCGGAAGCTGTGAAGCAGAGGCTTTTTGGCAGTCCAGGGATATGCTGGCTGCCGCTTGGGACACTTTTTGGCAATCCTGGCAGCAGGCCTTGTTTTACTGACTTCCATATTTCAGTGCAGGGAAAAGATGGCACATTGGAAACAAATACTATCTGTCCAGAGCTTATTATTGGAAAAGAAGAGGCTAATCTTTTGCTTAAACCTGATATTTATGGTTTTCTTAAAAATTTTATTGAGCCATGGTACGAGAGTGGGAAACTGTCAGAAACAGACCGTATAATATTATCTGGACAAAGTAGTAAGATGGGACTTTTCAAGGATGTGCTTAAGGAATATGTAGCAGGCAGGAAAGCGAATCCGCCAGCTGGCAGCAGCTGTGCAGGAAAGCTTATGTCTATAGATGGTGCAGTCCTGTACAGGCAGGATAAGAATACAGGCAGGATACGTGCATCATTGGAATATGAGCCAGCAAGGGTTCCATATTCTCTGGCAGCGGATGATTATAATGCAGGCGGCAGGGAGAAGATACTTCTGGAAAAGGGAACCCTGGCAGGGCAGGTGTATGGGTGGATTTCAAGACCAATAGAAGCAGCAGAGGTTTTATTCCGTTTAAAAGATGGTACAGGCAAGGAAGTATCCAGTATCCCATTCCTGTTACACAAAAAGAATTATAAAGAAACAGGTTATGATGAATTAAGGGCAGATTACCAGTTAATAAACCAGGAAGACCTGGATAGTATAAAAAACAATGAACTGAGGATTTTTGTTTTTGCGGATAATGCAAACTGGGGGTTTTCTATTCTGGAAATATCCCGTAAGCAGGATGGATTATACAGCTGTCCTTTAAGCTTTATCCCATTTGAAGCAGGGGCGTGGGAAACAGATTTCTTTGATGGGAGGCATTAGTTTATGCAGGAATATAAGAAACCGCTTTTCCAAAAAGGAAGGGTATTAAAGAAAGAAGGCCTGGAAGCATTATGGGATTTTCCAGCGGGTCTTGCCAGTACAATGATGAATGGATGGCATGATGGGATACTTTCTGGGTTTGGGATATCTTATACTGTGGAAGATAATGGAAAAGGGCAGCTTATTGTAGAGGCTGGTGCTGTATTACATAAAGGGCAGGTAGTTCTGGCGGGAAAAGAAGTTTTTCCTTTTGATGCATTTGACAGGCAGACAGTAGTACGTCTTTATATCCTTCCTGGTTATCCTGCAGATGATTTTTATATATGGCCTCTGGAAGTACGTATAGAAGAAATAGAAGACAGCACAGAAGGGCTTGAACTTGGCAGGTTCCGGCTGTCACAGGGGGCACGTTTAAGAAAGGAATACCAGGATATGCAGGATTTCCATACAGCATATAATACACTGGATATTACCAATGTGCAATACGCAGGGCCTGGTGGTGCTACTGTCCCGCCAGTGATGTTACAGGTATTTGCCCGTATGGTTATTGCAAATAAGGCAGCAGGGGAAGCAGATATAAGTTTTGCGCTTATGTGCCTTGGACAGGTACCTGTACCTAGGGAATGTATTTTATGGTATATAAGCCGCAGGCTTGGTACGCCATACAGGGAAATGGAACATAATGAAATCTATGAATCGCTGGTGCGTATTGCAGGAACAGGCAGCAGAGGAGCAGACCGGGGACAAAGAAAAGACGGGCCAGCAGTGTTTTAAGTAATTAAGGAGGTGGAGTAATGGGTGGTTCTTATGTAGTAAACGGGGCAAAGGTAAGCTGCAGTATGGGTTCAGTTGAAGTACCTCTGCGTACAACTCCAGGACGGAGTGTGAAACTTAGGGGAAAGGACAGGGCAAATATAGCAGACTGTATACCGCTTGTCAATGTTGGGCCTTTTGGTGTATGCAAGACAACTACAATGCCATGTGTGCCAGCATGTGCCATGTGGCTGAATGGCAAGAATGATGTGCTGGTAAATGGTATGCCAGCACTGCTTGATAAATCTAAGGCAATCTGTCCTGTAGGTGCAGGAATACTTAAAATAGAAGATGACGGGCAATAAAAAGATTATGTTACAAAAAATATGGCATATGCAGGTTAGGAGGCCCAGATATGAAGGAATATGGAGATGAAGGCTTTATAGCCCTTCTGCGTGAAGGACGTGCAGAAGCAAAGAAGGATATAAGGAAAGGAAAAGTCCTGGCAGATGGCCAGGTGCTTGAATTCAGGGAGAGGGAAATTATTAAAAAGATGTTATGGATGTGGCTTCCAGATGGCTTTGGCCCATTAAGCGGGGAGATGGCAAGGCTTAAATATCCTAATGAGAACAGGCCGGATATAATTTATACCAATCCTGGGACAACAATAAATGTTACATTTTCCCATAAGACAGACCGGCTTGAAGAAGGACAGGAAGAAGAAATACGTGACTATATGGGAGAGATAGTGCAGAGGCTGCACCCGTCTTCTGAAATTATAGAGAAAAACACAGCAGAAGCAGAAAACTGCAGGCTGGCATGGTTTGATTTTGTAACGCCAGCTATTGATACAGATATTTACAATATAATGTTTTTTACATCTTTACAAGGACGGCTGCTGATGGGCGGCTGTAACTGCCTAGATGAAGATAAAGATGTATGGAAGGAACTTTTTGTGCAGATGCTTGGGACTGTACGTTCTGCCTGGTAATGGCAGTGCGGCAGGGTACTGGAAGGAGTGGATACCATATGGAACTGCAGGAAGTGGGAAGATATGAGGTGGAGCCGTTTGCGCTGGAACGCATCCTCGAGCTGCATCTTATAAAGAAAGTTAATGAACATGCAAGGTTAAGTATACGTGGTGTGCTGAAAGAGGGTGAAGAAGCAGGGCTTGTTGATGATGACTGGGACGAAAAGGCAATAACCCTTAAAGAGGAAGGGAAGACTTTGTTCTGCGGCGTGGCTTCTGGCATTGGCGTAGTCTGTGAAAACGGGGTTTATTACCTGGAAGCAGAAGCAGTATCATGGACAATAAAACTTGACCTGGAGAAGAAGAAACGTTCTTTCCAGGAAAAGGGGTTAAGTTATAAAGATATTGCTGAAAAGCTTGCAAAAGAAGCAAGTGGGAAAGTAGAGTGTAATGCCCCAGAGAAGAAAGTTGAAAACCTGCTGCTTGAATACAGGGAAACAGACTGGGAATTTTTGAAACGTCTTGCGTCACACAGCAACAGTGTGCTTGTACCAGACCCTAAAGGTAAAAAGCCAGAGTTTGCATTTGGTGTGAAGAAGGGTGAAGAGTATAAGGATGATGTGGGTGCTGGCGGTGACTTTGCCATAAGGAAAAAGGTAGCAAGGTACAGGAAGATGTCACAGTGTGAAGGTCTTTCATATGAAGAAAAGGATGCGACAGAATACACCCTGGATACAGACCATGCTGCTTTTGAAATAGGTGATATGGTAAAACGGGACGGGAAAGAACTGTATGTAAAGGAAGTGGACATAAAGCTGGATGAATCCGTTTTTAGCTGCCGTTATGGGCTTACAACTAAGAAAGGGCTTTCTGTAAAAAAGGCCAGCCACCCATATGCCAGCGGGCTTACTCTGGACGGTACTGTGTTAAAAGCAGAAGGGGATACAGTAAAAGTGCACCTTGCCATTGATGACAGCCAGGATGAGGGCAAGGCATACCCGTTCCCTTATGCAACAGGTTATTCCGCAGAAGGGCATACAGGATGGTATGTAATGCCTGAGAAAGGTGATACTGTCCAGATAGTATTCCCTACAGAGGATGAGAACCAGGCATATGCGGTGCAGTCTGTAAGGAAAGAGGATACAGACAAGACAGCAGACCCAGAAGTAAAGTACCTGCGTACACCAAATGGCAAAGAAATCAAGCTTGACAAGGAAGAAATACTTATTACAGCCAATGATAATGTTACTTATATAAAGATAAACGAAAAAAGTGGCGTGGAGATTATTACAGATAAAGCGGTACAGGTAACAAGCGGCGGAAGTGTTACAGTAAACAGCGGTGACCAGATTTCCATGACAAGTGCAAATGATTTCAGCATTAATGCAGGCAAAAACTTATCTGTTACAGCAGCAGATTCCATTACAATGACATGCCGTGAAAACAGCATGAAGTTTGAAACACCATCAACTGGAATTGAAATGTCTGCAACAAAGCCTGTAAAAGTAACAGGCGGTGACACCATAGACATAACAAGCAAAGGGAAGTTTACAGCAAAATCAAGCAATGAATTCCAGATTACTGCAGACCAGAAGCTTGAAACGGAGTCAAAACAGACACTGGAAATCAAGTGTAAAGACAATGAAGTAAAGCTTGAAAGCGGCGGCAAAGGTGTGGACATATCATCTGGCAAGGCAATTTCTGTAGACGGTAAAAATACCCTGGATATAAAGAGTGCAAAGAAAATGGATATTTCATCTTCACAGGATGTAGAGGTATCTGCAGGGAAGAAAATGTCACTGTCTGCATCAAGCAAATTTGAACAGGAATGCAGCGGAAGTTCCATAAAACTTGATGGCAATATTAACATGAAGGCAAAGCTGATAAAAGAGAATTAAGCAGGCACCAGGGGATGTAACAGAAGGATAAAGCAGGAGGAGGTGGTTAATATGGGCTTTCTAAGTGGTATAACATCCTTTGTAAAGGAACATTCAGATGTTATCCATGGTGTCCTGGATGTGGCAGGGTTTATACCAGGCGTAGGTGCAGTGGCAGACCTTGCAAATGCAGGGCTCTATGCTGCTGAGGGCAACTGGCTTGAGGCAGGGTTAAGCCTGGCATCAGCAGTCCCTGGTATTGGTGATACAATAGCACTGGCTAAGAAATCGGGAAAGGCTTTAAAAGGCTTAAAAGGTTTAAAGGGCCTAAAAGGTTTAAAAGGGTTCAATGCACTGGACAAAGCAAAGGGTATGAAGTCACTTTTTGGTGCATTGAAAGGCAAGGCAAAAACAGGGGCATCAAAAGTAAAGGGCTGGCTGAAAAAACCTAAGGAGGCTTTTAATAATATTAAAAAGAGGCTTAAAGGTGAATGTGTTAACGGAAGGTGCTTTACTGGTGACACGTTAGTTTATACAAGGCATGGATATAAACCTATAAAGGGAATACAGAAGGGTGACGAAGTATATTCAAGGAATGCAGAAACTGGTGAAACAGGATTTAGAGAAGTAGAGGAAGTATTCTGTACAACAGCACATACAATTTACCATGTATGGATAGATGGGAAAGAGGAGATTAAAACAACAGCATACCATCCTGTTTATGTAGAAGGACAGGGATGGGTGACAGCTATTAACCTGCGTGAAGGTGATGCCATAGAAACAATGGATGGGATGGCTTGTATAACTAAGATTGTAAAAGAAAGACATGAAGAGCCAGTAACAGTGTATAACTTCCATGTAAAAGAGTGGGCGTCATACTTTGTGGGGGAAGTAAGGGTTTATGTACATAATGGTGAAGATAGTGGTCATAAAGGACTACATAATGTAGCTGCATGGATAAAACATGACGTTTATAACGAAATTAGAAATAAATTTGGTAAAAATGGGGTAGATAAATTTGTACATTCTATGAAGAAAGGAGCAGTGGGTAAGAAAAACCAAAATGGCATAAAGATGTTATCTGGTAAAGGGGTTAATGTTAGAGGTAAAAATTATTCTTATGAAATAAAGGTTAAAGGTAGTTTTGGTGATTCTAGAGTGTATGGAAACTATGATAAAACAAGTAAGCATATTATATTTAACTACTTTGGGGATGGAAAACATTAAATTAGGAGGAAAGAAATGTTATTTAAAGAATTAACAAAGGTAGTAGCTGGCAATAATTTAATAGAAAGAAGTAAAAAAATGTTTTGGGAGGTACTTCAGATTTATCAACAAGAAGATCCAAAAGAATTTACTGAAAATTTTGATAATTATGATAAAAGAAAAGTTAGTATTTATGTAAATAATGTATCATTTCTAGTACATAACTGGCCTTCTGATGACTGGTGTTGTGTAGTAGTTAGTATTAATATAATATATAATGGTAAAAATGTAGGATATCATGATATACATTATAGTCTTGATGGAGAGATTGATGATGATTTTTTTGTTACTTATGGAAAAAAAGGAGAGAACAGATTTGACAGTTTTAGAAAAAAAGGGTTGTTAGCACCCAAAAAAATGGTATAAAGATGTTGCTTGAAAAGAAGATTAATAGTAAAAATAATTATTATTTTGGATAAAAGATAAATTAAATGATGTCCATGTGGTTTTAAAGTATACAGAAATTATGGTAAGCTAGTTATATTATATTTTTTTCCTTGGAACTGAAAGATATTGGATTAGGAGGGCGGAAATGTTATATGAAGAATTGGCAAAGATAGTGGCTGATAATAATCTTATAGAAAAGAGCAAAGAACTGTTTTGGAAAGTAATTCAGATTTATTTGGAGGATAATTTAGAAGAATTTAATAGAAAGTTTGGTAATTATGATAAAAGAGCTATTGAGCTTTATATAGATAATGTAATATTCCGGGTACATAGCTGGCCTTCAGATAATCATTGTTGTGTATTGGTTAATGTTAACATAGCATATAATAATAAAGTTATTGGATATTATGATATACAGTATGGACTTGATGGAGAGATAGATGATGATCTTTTGGTTATATACTAAAACTTTTAATTAGAGGGGTAAATAATTTTTTGTCTTTGGGAATATGATATTTGTCAATTCCAAGTATTATGAATCAGTAAAATTTACAGTGTTTACAAGGCTTCGCGGGCTATCCATGCCGTGAAAACAGCATGAAGTTTGAACACCATCAACTGGCATTGAAATGTATGTAGAAAAGCCTGTAAAGGTAACAGATGGTGACACCATAGATATAACAAATAAAGGGAAGTTTACAACAAAATCAAGCAATGATAAGGATGATGTGGGTGCTGTAGATGACTTTGCCATAATGAAAAAGGTAGCAAGGTACAGGAAGATGTAACAGTGTGAAGGTCTTTCCTATGAAGAAAAAGATGTAACAGAATATACCCTGGATACAGACCATGCTGCTTTTGAAATAGGTAATATGGTAAAACGGGACGGGAAGGAACTGTATGTAAAGGAAGTGGACATAAAGCGGAATGGTAATATCTACATGAAGGCAAAGCTGATAAAGGATAATTAAGCCGGCACCAGGGAATGTAACAGAAGGATAAAGCAGGAGGAGGTGGTTAATATGGGCTTTCTAAGTGGTATAACATCCTTTGTAAAGGAACATTCAGATGTTATCCATGGTGTCCTGGATGTGGCAGGGTTTATACCAGGTGTAGGTGCAGTGGCAGACCTGGCAAATGCGGGGCTCTATGCTGCTGAGGGCAACTGGCTTGATGCAGGGTTAAGCCTGGCATCTGCAGTCCCTGGTATTGGTGATACAATAGCGTTGGCTAAAAAAACAGGAAAAGTTTTAAAAGGTTTAAAAGGAACAAAAGCATTGGATAAGGCAAAAGATATGAAGTCAATGTTTAGTGCACTGCGTGGTAAGGCAAAGACAGGAGCATCAAAGGCAAAAAACAAAGGAATGAAAAACCGAAAAGAAGCGTTTGATAATGTTGAACTGGAACATAAAGAGAAGTGTGTTAATGGCAGGTGCTTTACTGGTGACACATTAGTTTGTACAAGGGATGGCTATAAAACTATAAAGAAAATACAAAAGGGTGACGAAGTATATTCAAGGAATGCAGAAACTGGTGAAACAGGGTTTAAAGAAGTAGAGGAAGTATTCTGCACAACAACACATACAATTTACCATTTATGGATAAATGGGAAAGAGGATATTAAAACAACAGCATACCATCCTGTTTATGTAGAAGGACAAGGATGGGTGACAGCTATTAACTTGCGTGAAGGTGATGCTATAGAAACAGTGGATGGGATAGCTTGTATTACGAAGATTGTTAAAGAAAGACATGAAGAGCCAGTACCAGTGTATAATTTCCATGTAAAAGACTGGGCATCATATTTTGTAGGGAAAGTAAGGAGCTATGTACATAATGGTAAGCCAAAAGATCATGGGGGACATAAACCTAGTAATAAACCATATAAAAATAATAAAGAGGCTAATGAACAAGCTCAACAACAAGGCTATAACGATGCTCATGATTTAAAGGCAGACTATGTTGGTAAATCAAATGTTTCAAAATATGATATGAAATATGACACGCAGACAAAAGAAATATATCTAGAGAGTAAAGATGGGAAAACACAAATTCCAACAGGTTTAATACATAAGTCATAAAATAAAAAGAAAGAGGAGTGATAAGATTTAAAAAGTAACAAATAAGCTAGTTTTAAATGGATTTTGAAAAAGTAAACACGTGAAAAAGTTAATTAGGTTATGTATTAGTCTTATGCCAGTAGTGTGTGATAAATATTTAAATGTAAATATTATATGAAGAAAATCATTCAGATATGACTTGTTTTTCTGTTATTTTATGTCTTGGCCAAAGTGGAAGGAGTGGTATAAAAATGAATAAATTTCCTAGAATTAAAGTAGATTTTATAATAGAAGGAAATAATTTAGACTTAGAAAAATTAACAAAAGCAATAAATATATTCCCAACAGAAACTAGAAATATAGATGACTGGCCGGAAACAATAAAAAATAGTCCAGAAATTCCAGAAGAATTACAACCTAGGTATGTATGGTGCATATCCCAAGAAGAGAATTTATGCAGACAAGTAGAAATACCTATTAATAGAATAATAGTCCAGATAAATGGAAAAGAGCGGGAAATATATGAGTTTTGTAAAAAAAACAATTTAAAGAAAAGTTTGTGTATTACAGTTCACGCAGAAACAATGTATTTGCCAGAAATGGTTCTTTCTCCTTTTACCATATCTTATTTTGGAAAATTAGAAACAGAAATAGGTTTTGATATATATACATATTAGTGTACCTGTAAATAGATAGTTATAATTGCTTAATTCCAAATTTTAATAGTGTTTATTTATGTTCACCACTTTACAACTTTTTTAAATAAAAGATACCGCATAAGGCACTTTCAATGTATAATAAATTTGCTAAAATAAACCAACAAAGGAGTGACCCTATACGGCAAATCTATTATACAACGAAAGGATCTTCTGATTCTATCCACATGCTATACAAACATTTTTTATCAAAAGTAACTGAAAAGTCTCTGAATGCCTTTTATTACGCCTGCTCTTATGCAAAAATCGACTGTTCCAAATTTATGAATGTAACTGCCCGTCTGGCCTTACAGATAATCCCGGAACATTTATGCAACGAACCAGTATTTCTATGTGTGGATGATACGGTGATAGCCAAGTTTGGTAGGAAATTTGAAAATGTTTCAAAACTCTTTGACCATGCTGCACATAACGGCTCGAATTACCTTAACGGGCACTGTTTTGTGAGTTTGATGCTATGCGTTCCTGTATGGAAAGACAACAGGATTGTCTACCATTCTGTTCCCCTTGGATATCACATGTGGACAAAAGAAATTTCAAAGTTGGATCTTGCTGCAGACATGCTGCGTTCTGTTATGCCTGAACTGGAGCAGAAACATCAGGTATTATTACTATTTGACAGCTGGTATGCCAAAAATGCCCTTGTCTGTCTTGTTGATGAATATAAAAATTTAGATATCATCTGTAATGCAAGATATGATTCTGCTATTTATGATCTCCCGCCGGCTCCAACAGGAAAAAGAGGCAGACCTGCAAAACGTGGGAAACGCCTTTCAATTACAGAAGACTTTTTTCTTTCTGCAGAAAAAATCGGAGATTATTATGTCGGCATTCGTAAAGTACTTACGAATATATTTGGTGACAGATATGTCTACGCATATGTGACAGCAAGCAATAAAACTACCGGAACAAGAAGGCTTTTCTTCAGTACAATTGCACCGGAAGCCATCCGTATGGCATGTGCATGGCAGGAAAAAGCACCGCTTAATCAAACCGGCAGAGAATGGATGCAATATGTGCCTTTGTTTGCGTACTCTTTCAGATGGAAAATTGAAATAAGTTACTATGAGCAGAAGACGTTCTGGTCGCTTTGTTCCTATATGGTACGCAGTAAAAAGGGTATTGAAACAATTATTAATCTGATTAACATTTCTTATTGCGCAATGAAAATCCTGCCTTATAAAGATGAAACATTCTCACAATACAAGGGCACCAGTGTACAGGAGTTTCGTTTCGCATTGAGCCAGCAAATAAATCAGCAAATAATTTTTGCCACTTTCATAAAAAATGTCGAAACTACGATAAAATCAAATGCACTTGTAAAGGCTGTGAAATCGGCACTTTCGTCATTTGGTTATCATGGGTAAAGTTGTAAAGTGGTGTTTATGTTTTAAATTGTGAATTAATAAGCTGTATAAGTTTATAGATTTTTATTATAATGATAATATCTCAATTAAACTAATATCAGTTTATAAAAAAATATAATTTTATTTGACATAGATAATTATGAATATAATTTTAAATATTATTATAATATATCTTATATATAATACTATATAGATGAAATATTTACATAGTACATATTTGTTTTGTGTAGTAAAATTTATCACTAATTTATTACTTTGTGGAAATGGTTTGTTCATTTGGTTATAAATAAATAGAAAGTTATCTGATATTTATGAAAAGATAATATTGTGTACAATATTATTTTAAAACTATAGGGGCTTGAAGTTTATTTTTTAATATTATAAATTATGTGTTTAATCAAGGAGGATTCTTCCCACATAGTAGCAAATTACTTATCAAAAAAGCATTTTGCTAGTGACAGGACTGTTAGTTTTAAAAAAGAAGATAATAGATTATATACATTATTACATATAAAATGGCAACTTTATTGAGCGGATGGAATATTTGAATGTATAATGAATGATGTACAGAAAGTAATCAATCAAAAATTTATTAAAATTGGAATATATAAAGAATTTTTAAATCAAGTAGCTCCAAAACACGGAAATCAATTTTCTATAAACCCAATAAATAGTGTATAATAGCATTATGAGAGAAAATATAATCACACAATACTTTGAGGAAATAGAAACTACAAAAGAATATAATGGCTATTTTTGCAGTGTTGCAGAGGCAATAACAATCGTTATTCTAGGAAGCATCTGCGGTTTGAAAAATATCAGCCAGATACACCAGTGGGCAGACAATAACAGGGTAAAAGAATTTTTAAAGGAGAAATTCGAAATAAGCACTGTCCCCTGCTATTACTGGCTTCTGTGCCTGATCAAACTGGTAAAACCGGAATCACTGAACCGCTGTTTCATAAAATGGGCAGAGGATATGATGCCGGAGAAAAAAGGCGGGCTTACCATTGCCATGGATGGAATGGTGTGTGGAGACAATGCACTGGTTGCTGGATGTCCATTTTGGAGAAGACGGCTGCCGTGTGGAGGACAGAAACATCCAGCAAAACCTGAATATGCTCAGAAAACTGGCAATTAACTTAATAAAAAGGCACAAGGCAATTTCTGGATCTAAACGTGCCATTTCAAAAATCATGTTTGACTGTCTGCTTGACCCGTCTTTAATTTGTGATATAGTTGAAAATTGATTTCCGTGGCTCCAAAATGAGAATATTGACAATGCTAAAAAATAAGATAAACTTTGATAATATATGTAATATTATTTCGGATTGGACATGGAATGAATTAAAAGTTGGACTTGAAAAATCAATAATTTCTAATAGCCAAATAATATCATATGCAGTTTTGGTTTTGTCAGAAGATATAGACCAGTTTGATAGTGTATTAGAGTTATCTATTTCAAAAGAAGATGAAGTAGAAGAAATATTATTTAATTTAGCAACCAAAGAGGGAAAATATGATTTAAAAATGATAAATTCTAAGTGGATATTTGCAATTATTTATGATGCATATAGTTATTTAAATGATGAAATATATGATGTGATAGAAGATGTTTATACAGAATTTGGATATCCTAAAGAAATTAGTAATCTTATAGGTTATATGCCATGTGATGATAGCAGATCTATGAATGAAAAATTAAATGAATATATTAATATTAGTAGAAATGTTTGGTGTTAATTAGGATTATAAAGATTGTTAGTAGACGTTAAAAAATCTACTGGCTTTTTCTATATAAGATATTATGACTATGAAAGAAGAATGGGTTTTGGTAAAAAAAATTGGATTTATTGTAAACAAAATATAATAATTTGAGTTTGGTATAAAATGAAACAAAAGATATGACTTTGAATTTTAGTTTATTGTGGCAGTCTTTGATAAATAGTATATTTCCGGAATATATGTTTAGCTGTTAGTGGTTATAAAATTCTGTATGAAATTGAATTGTTCCGTGGCTTTATAGATGGTTTTCTATGTAAAAAGAATAAGTGGCAATGCCAGATACCAGATTTACTACAAAATTACAGCAGCTCTTGTGTCTGGAATGTTCTATCTGGCATATATTTTTAAGGAAATCATTTACAGATTCTATTACAGCACATTTTTTTAGAAGTATTTTATTGGGAAGTTCCATAAGGCTCTTGGTTTTGGAATTCTTTTTTTGTTTTGTAACAAGCTGGATGCTATTTTTTTGAAGCTGGCCGGCTAATTTTTTAGAAATATATCACTTATTTGCAAAAGGTTTTCCAAAAATATTTTCTGTAAGATATCACATAACTTTAGGCTTTCTGTCATCTTTATTCCCAGAAGTAAGACAGAAACTGAGTATTTCACCACAGCCATTAATTTATTTATTGAAATATGAAGTCTGCAACCATAAAACCATCCTGTGGAGCTTTTATCTCTCTGTGTAATATCTTTAAATATTTTGTGCTATTGTATACTGTGGTTGTCACATGTATCATTGGTTTATTTTTAATTTGTGAAATAAGTTTAATGATTTGTTTTACTGATATTAGAAATAAAAAGGAGGGATTTATGTATAATAGTAAACGGTTTTTTAATAATGATGATGGTTATAAAGATGGTAATAAGGGTAGTAGTGCGCTGTTTAATGATATCCTTTCTAAGGAAATTTTATGTCTTCCATGGGTACAGTTTATTGATTTTACAGATAAAGATTATTCACGCTACCTAGCAAGGAAAAAACAGTACCCAAAAAACCAGAATGATGAGTTCCATACAGCAATTTTACCAGGATTGCTTGCTTAAGTCCGCACTTATGAGATGTATACCCTTTATTCGTCAGATGTAAGGAGAGGAAAGTTTGATACAAAAGTAACATTTTCAATGGATATACA